>ERZ652168.167-NODE-167-length-26273-cov-21.5321_pt1 | contig 26273 bp, 25 predicted proteins | sample MGYA00514763_ERZ652168 | MGnify/ENA metagenome assembly ERZ652168
ACCGTGACCGGACTTACACCGGCAAGTGTGGTACAGCTTCGCTGGACACACGGCATAAAAATAGGGCGGCTTCCTAAAATAAGAAACCGCCCGGCGATAAGTTACTATTAAATTCTTACAATCAGACCTTCAAGATTGTCCGTCTTGATCCCAGTCAGATACCAACCGTCTCCCATTTCAATTCTGGTCGGTACCCAATCTCCATTGATAAGAATATCCAGACACTCTCCGCAGTGGAGACCTCCGTAATAATTCTCCAGATCAAATCGGATATCCATTCGCCCAGTCTGGGCATCTAATGTTAATGCTCCTTGTCTCATATCATTATCCTCACTTTTCATGTTTTCATCCATCTCGGATGTATCCTCTTTGCGTCGCAATATCCTGAGATACTCTTCAAAAATATCTCGCCGTATTAAGACCCGCTTTCCAATCTTATACACCGCACCTGCTTCATGGGCCAACCTTGTAAAGACTTTCAGACCCAGTCCGTAATAATCAGCGCCCTCATAATAGGTGACGAATTCATGCTGTATCATCTTCGCATCTTCATCGTCCAACATATCCGAAAACATCCATAGATTCCCGCTCATTCTTTATCCTCCTGTGAAGCCAAGGTACTCGGCTCATGAAACTGTTCCAGATATTCATCAAAAATATCCCGGTTAATCAGAACAGTTCCATCCATTCGATATATGGCTCCTGCTTTACCAGCGAGCTCCAACAGTTTCTTGTGCGTAATGCTATAGACGATTTCTGCATCCTTATACCGGAGGAACTGCCTGCGCAGTCTCTTTGCACTTTCTCGCACATCATTTCGTTTTTTCAAATCATAATAGGCTTTCGTCCTGTCACTAATCATAAATTAAATCCTCCATTCAATTTGTTGTTCGACAGAGAGTTGCACCAAACGAAAAAAAGAGAACACCTTTGAAATTTCTTTCAAAAAGTGTTCTCTCAGCGATACGTGCTGTATTGCGTTTCAGCCGCCAACTATTCATTCTGCGTCGTAATTCTTCGTATTGATACGAAAAATTGTTGTCAACTCGGATTTGAGGAGCCGGAAACCCTTGATTTTACTGGGTTTATTTGTCGATGGGCTTCATTGTCGGGACGAAATCGTCCACTCACGACTTAATTCCATTTTGTAAATTTTATCGCCTATAAATGGGCTTTTATTCAACCTCTTTACACCATTCCCACTTGTTTCGTGAAAGTAAAAATACGGTTTGGTGTAAAAAATGGTGTAAATGGTGTATAGCCATATTTAGTTTTGGGTTTTATAGCATTGCTATCAATCCTGTATTTCATTTTACCATTTTCTCGTCATAAAGTAAAGAAAGCACACACCGTGTCTCTATGGCATATGCTCTCTTTCTGATTCTCTGTCTATTTACTGATTAAATTGTAATTCCAATCCCTCAAACTCTGACTTTCTTAATTCCTTTGTTACATCTGTATAGATGTTCAATGTCGTAGATACATCTTTGTGTCCGAGTGCGTCCTGAATGACTTTCACATTCACTCCGGCTTCACACATTCTTGTGGTAAATGTATGTCTGAGAGAATGACAGCTAAAGTGTGGAAGTAAAACCTCCGGATTATCATTTTCTAAAAACTGCTTATCATTACAGTTTCGTATAATGCGACGAATTGCTTTATTGAGCGTTGCTTGGTGCTGAGGCTGACCAAAACGATTTACAAAAATAAAATCCGTATATCCGTCAACCGTGGTTTCACAATGCAGTCCGAGAAGTTCCTGCCTTTCTTTTTCCATTAAAAATGCTTCTTTCACAAATTCAAGCATTGGAACTTGTCGCATACCTGCCGGTGTCTTGGTTGTGTTCACATTGAAATAGCAACCTTTCTTGCTTCCTTCGGTTCTGTGGTCATAATAAACAAGCGTATGATTCACATCTATAATGCCTTCCTCTAAATCTATGTCACACCACCTGAGTCCGGTCAATTCGCCCACACGCAATCCAGTTCCGACCATAACCGCAAATATTGGATACCAATACTGTGCTTGCTGTACCTTTTCCACCATATGCATCAATATTTGTTGTAAAATCTCCACCTCCTGAATACATTTTTCCTAATCCACGCAAAATCTTATTTGTACAAGTATATAAATTTTGAGTAATATAATCCTGTATTCTTCTTACAAGATTCTGTGCATCATCAGATGCTGGATTCATATTCTTCATCTCTCCGGCTTCTTTAAAAAAAAGCATAAATCTATCTGCTAAGATTTTCTCATCTTCCTCAGTTCGATTCTTTTGCTTTTCTTCCATCTCCTTGTATTCTGGTGTATTACCGTATAATTCCTTTGCTTGTCTGCAATATTCATCTAATTTGCTTCTATCAAAAGCCTTAAAATCCATGTGTTTCACTCCTAATAATTTTATTCCAAGAGCAAAGTTCATTAAGTTCTCAATATGTTCCTTTTTAAGCCTAAGTAGCTCTATTTGTTGTTCTAAAGCTTTGCTTCTGTCAAAATCAGGACTATTAACAATTATCTTAATGTCTTTAAGAGGGAACTCCAATTCTCGAAACAGCAGAATATGTTGAAGGCGTTCCAAATCTGTATCGTCATACAATCTGTAACCTGCATCGGTGTATCCCGTCGGATGTAAAAGACCAATCTTGTCATAATATTGTAGAGTGCGTATACTCACTCCGGCAAGCTTACTCACTTCATTCACTGTCATCATCATCGTTTCCTCCTCTCGATAAATATACTCTAAACTATTACGCAACGTAGGAGTCAACAGTTTTTTCAAAAAATATTCTGTACAAATTCCCGATTTACATTTCTGTCCATCAGAAAATGGGCAATTCCGCAATGGAACTGCCCATATATCTTTAAAATATGCGATTTTTTAGGCTCTGCACCGTTTTCTGCACCGATTGGTGTAAATTTGGTGTATTTGTGTATTTTCAGAGCTTTTTCACAAATGAAGTACATCCCGTTTTGTAAGGTAAAACGGTACTTCTTAATAGAGCTTTGCACCTGCCGGGATGTGGTCATCAACCATCAGAAGATGGAGCTTTTCTTCGCCTTCTTCTTCGTGAACGGCACTGATAAGCATACCACAGGATTCAATACCCATCATCGGTCTCGGCGGAAGATTTGTAATAGCGATACAAGTCTTGCCAACCAGTTCTTCCGGCTCATAATATGCGTGAATACCGCTTAAAATGGTTCTGTCTGTGCCTGTTCCGTCGTCCAGAGTGAACTGTAACAGCTTCTTGGACTTCGGTACTGCTACACATTCTTTAACCTTAACGGCACGGAAATCGGACTTTGAGAATGTATCGAAATCGACAAATTCCTCAAACAAAGGCTCTACCTTTACCTTAGAGAAATCAATCTTTTCCGGCTCTGAATTTGGTGTAGAAACCTCTTTAGAACTTACACCATTTTCGGATTTTACACCACCGAGGGTCTTCATTGTCGGGAACAGTAGGACATCTCTGATAGCTGCAGAGTCCGTCATAAGCATACACATCCTGTCAATCCCAAATCCGATTCCCCCTGTAGGCGGTAACCCAATCTCAAGTGCATTCAGAAAATCTTCGTCCGTGGTATTTGCTTCCTCATCCCCCTGAGCCAGAAGTTCCTCCTGGGCCTTAAAGCGTTCTCTCTGATCAATAGGGTCGTTCAGCTCAGAGTATGCGTTAGCCATCTCCCATCCATTCATAAAGAACTCAAAACGTTCCACGTACTCGGGATTTTCTGGCTTTTTCTTTGTGAGGGGTGAAATTTCAATGGGATGATCCATCACAAAAGTAGGCTGAATCAGGTGCTCCTCTGCATATTCCTCGAAGAAAAGGCTTAAAATATCCCCTTTCTTATGCCTGTCCTCAAATTCAATCCCCTTTTCCCTGGCAAGATTTTTAGCCTCCTCGGTTGTCTCCACTTTATTAAAATCTACACCAGCATATTTCTTCACCGCGTCTATCATTGTAATTCGCTCAAACGGCTTGCCCAGATCCATCTCCACATCATTGTATACAATTGTTGTGGTCCCCAGTACTTCCTGAGCCACATGGCGGTACAGATTTTCAGTTAAATCCATCATGCCATGGTAGTCTGTATATGCCTGATAAAGTTCCATCAATGTAAATTCAGGATTATGGCGGGTATCCAGTCCCTCATTACGGAAAACCCGGCCAATTTCATATACACGTTCCATTCCACCGACAATCAGTCTCTTTAAATACAGTTCCAGAGAAATGCGAAGCTTGAAATCCTCATCTAATGCATTAAAATGCGTCTCAAACGGCCTTGCCGCAGCGCCGCCTGCATTGCTTACGAGCATCGGAGTCTCCACTTCCATAAAGCCTTCTCCGTCTAAATACCTTCTGACTGCACTCAATATTTTAGAACGTTTAATAAATGTGTCCTTCACTTCCGGATTCATAATCAAATCCACATATCTCTGCCTATACCTAGTATCTGTATTTGTCAGGCCATGGAACTTTTCAGGTAAAATCTGAAGACTTTTAGAAAGTAATTCTACAGATGCGGCATGAATAGAGATCTCGCCAGTCTTAGTTGTAAAGACTTCCCCAGTTATGCCAACTATATCGCCAACATCCATCTTCTTAAACTCTTTGTAGGCTTCCTCTCCCAGGCTGTCCCTTGCCACATAAGACTGTATATTCCCTTTCAGATCCTGCACATTGCAAAAAGAAGCTTTCCCCATAACACGTTTGGACATCATCCGCCCTGCAATAGAAACTGTCTTTCCTTCTAATGCCTCATAATCATCTCTGATCTCCTGGCTGTGGTGTGTCTGGTTATATTTTGTGATGACAAATGGATCCTTGCCATTCTGCTGTAAATCTGCCAACTTCTCGCGGCGTACCTTCCTCAATTGATTCAGGTCTGGTTCCTGTTCGTTCTTTTTACTATTTTTCTGCTGCTCGGACACTGCTCTTCTCCTTCCTTTATATAGGCAAATTCAGGAGCTGCGGCAAAATAGATTCTTGACCACAAAATAAAGTAATCCCCCTTTAGGGTTTATCATGTGCTGAAGTTCTATGTTTGCGGCAGCCCCTGCCTTTCCTGATTATATTACATTGAGCGGCTGATCTCTAATACTTTATATTGAATCTGGCCTGCCTGTGTTTCAACATCTACCAAATCGCCTGCCTTTTTTCCCAACAGCGCCTGTCCTACAGGTGACTCGTTGGAAATCTTCCCTTCCAGGCTGTTTGCTTCTGTTGACCCTACAATTTTAAACTCCATCTCCTCGTCAAACGTAACATCAAAGACCTTTACTGTACAGCCTACATTGATTTTATCAAGGTCAACCTCGTCCTCCACAACTACTTCAGCATTCTTCAAAATGCCTTCCAGTTCCTCTATGCGGACTTCAATATCGCGCTGCTCATCTTTAGCTGCATCATACTCAGCATTTTCAGACAAGTCCCCCTGCTCCCGTGCCTCTTTAATTTTACCTGCAACTTCTTTTCTTTTGACTACTTTCAGGTTTTCAAGCTCATCCTCAAGAGCCTTTAAACCTGCATAAGTAAGTAATCTCTTCTTTGCTTCTGCCATTGCTACTGCTCCCTTTCTTTCCTATTTTCTTTTCCGTATTTTTATCTTTCTTTTTAAAGATTTATTCTTTAAAATCAGTTCTTCTTCCTACCGATTTCTTGTCCTTTTAAATTTATATTTCACAATTTCAATATTATAACTAATACCTATAATGATGTCAAGATATTTTCCAGCTCTTCATAAGACTCCACCCTATTAATCTCATCCCTGAGCCTGGCCGCCCCATGAAGGCCTTTCGTATACCATGCAACATGCTTGCGCATTTCCCTGATTCCCAGATAATCTCCCTTATATTCCATCTGGAGCCTGGCATGCCTAAGCATAGTTTCTCTGATCTGGCCAATATCCGGCCGTGGGGGCATGCTGCCTGTCTTTTCATATGATATAAGCTCTGAAAATATCCACGGGTTACCCTGGGCCCCTCTCGCTATCATAACGCCGTCACAGCCTGTTTCCTTTTGTATGGCAACTGCCTTTTCTCCTGAAGTCACATCTCCGTTTCCAATAACCGGGATAGTAACGGCCTCCTTGACCTTACGGATAATATCCCAATCTGCCTTGCCTGAATAATACTGTTCTCTAGTCCTGCCATGGACAGCTACTGCTGACGCACCCGCCTCCTCTATAATTTTTGCGATTTCCACAGCATTCACATGTCCATCATCAAACCCTTTCCGTATTTTCACCGTAACAGGTTTATGGATTGCCTTTACTACCGCAGACACAACCTCATACACCAATCTCGGATTTTTCATAAGCGCAGACCCTTCCCCATTCCGAACTACTTTAGGAACCGGACATCCCATATTTATATCCAATAATGCAAATGGCCTGTCCTCTATACGCCGGGCCATCTCACTGATAATTTGGGGATCTGACCCAAATAGTTGAAGGGATACAGGCATCTCCTTTGGGTGTATCTCCAAAAGGCCTTCTGTATTTTTGTTATTATACAAAATACCTTTTGCACTTACCATTTCCATACATACCAGGCCGGCTCCCTGTTCCCTGCAAAGCAAGCGAAATGGCAGGTCTGTTACCCCTGCCATAGGTCCTAATATATAAGAGTTTTCAAACTGAACATTGCCAATTTTCAAATACTTCATGTCTATTATCTCACTATTTCCTATTTTTATTATATATCAAACGAAGTCCGTCAAGAGTCAGGTCCGGCTTATATTCATTGATACAGTCAGTTTCTCTAGCGATAATCTTTCCCAGTCCTCCGGTAGCTACCACCATAGCTTCTCTGTAGCCGGACTCCTCCTTCATTTTTTTAATAATATATTCGGTCTGGCCAATAGCGCCATAGACCAGTCCCGCCTGCATACTGGTGATTGTTTCCTTGGCCAGTATAGTAGCCGGCTTTTTAATCTCTATTGCCGGAAGCATGGCGGCCCCTCCCCACAGCGAACGGCCCGCAGTCTCTATCCCCGGCGCAGTAATCCCGGCCTCAAAGGTCCCGCCAGGGCCGATTAGGTCATATGTTGTAGCTGTCCCGAAATCCACAACAATCACCGGCCCTCCATATAATTCATATCCCGCCACAGCATCTACAATGCGGTCCGGCCCAATTTCTTTTGGATTCTCTGTCACAATCCGGATGCCTGTCTTAATCCCTGCGGAAACAACAAGAGGGTTGACCTTCAAATATTTTATAATGCCATTGGTGAGCGAATGCATAATATCAGGAACCACCGATGCCACAATGACTGCGTGGATATCCTGGGGGCCAATGTCCCGGTGCTCTAAGATCCCACAGATCGTAAATCCATATTCATCCGAAGTACGCGGCTGTTTTGTCGTCATCCTGAAAGTCCCTGACAAACTCTCATTTTCAAAAACCCCTAGTGTAATATTTGTATTCCCAACATCAATTGTCAGTAACATCTATCTTTTCCCCCAAATAAAATATTTTATAAAACAACTCAAGAGATTCAAAAGTCTCAGCTTTCGTGCGCTGCAGCTCTTTTATTTTAAGGACACTGCCTATCTCATCAAAAGCAAAATCATTCTCCTGATGTTCTACACGCAGCTCCAGATTACCTTCCCCATCATAAACAACCGTCAGGATCCCTCCCACGTCCTCCGTGAACAGGACGCACATGATCTGCAGTTCCTGCCGGATTGTCTCTGGAAGAGACTCAAACTCCGGATTCAGATAAAATTTACGCTCATAAGAACTGGCGGCACAAAGTATAACCTCTTCTTCCATTATAGATCCTTTCTGGTGTGTAAAGGGGGTCTGTCCCTTTTGCAAAGGGGACTGTCCCTCTTGCACGCCATTTTCTGAATATTCTTAATTTATGAGAAACAATCTACCTGTTTCGAGTATTTTATACATACCCATATACCCCTCTGACGGATACTTCTCCTGCAAATACGGCCTCTTCCTGTCCATTTTCCCGACGTACCAGGAGCTCCCCATGCCTATTAATGCCTAGGGCAATTGCAGTAAATTGTTCTTTTGCACCTAAAATTCTGACTTCTTTTTCTCTGTTCACAAGCAAGCTGTTATATTTATCCTTTAGATTTTCCAGATTTTGAGCCTGCATAAATAAAGCGTAATTCTTTTCAAAATATTTCATGATAACCGCAATAATTTTGCTGCGCTTTATTTTATGTCCTGTTTCTATATAAATGGAAGTTGCTTTTTCATTCAGTTCCTCCGGGAATGTCTGTATATTTACATTAATCCCGACACCTATTACAACATGATTTATATAGTCTATTTCTGTACTCATCTCCGTCAGAATTCCAACCAGTTTCTTTCCGTTCAGTACGATATCATTGGGCCATTTAATCTGCACATCCAGGCCAGTACATTCCTTTAACCCTTCTGCAGTACTCAGAGCCATCACCAAGGTCAGCATAGGAGCTTTATCAGGCGGAATTTCCGGGCGCAGTAAAATTGACATATAAATACTGCTGCCTGCAGGCGACTCCCAAAAACGGCCACGCCGGCCGCGGCCTTTATCTTGCTGGTTTGCCGTGACCAATGTCCCATGGGGCATTCCCTTCTCCCCCAGCTGTTTAGCCTGAATATTAGTGGAATCTGTCTTTTCAAAGAAAAATACCTGCTGGCCGGCCCATACCGTATCCAAAACGCTTATCAGTTCTTCTTCTGTAACTACATCTGGACTGCTTACAACATGATATCCCCGGTTCCTCACAGCCTCCACCTGATATCCTTCCTCTTTTAGCTGGTTAATTGCTTTCCAGATAGCCGTCCGGGAAACACCAAACTTCTCACATAGCTGCTGTCCGGACACATAGCCATCATCCTCACGCAGCATTTTTAATATTTCTGATTTCAATTTCGCACCTCGATTTCAAAGGGGACAGACCCTTTTGCAAAAGGGTCTGTCCCCTTTGACCTCCATTTTCAGAATATTCTTAAAATTCTCCCAATGTTGCCGCCATTACCGCTTTGATTGTATGCATACGGTTCTCAGCCTCATCAAATACTTTTGACTGAGGAGATTCAAACACTTCATCTGTAACTTCCATGTCCTGAACCCCAAACCTATCCCCCATCTCTTTGCCTATCTTAGTCTTTAAATCGTGGAATGCGGGCAGGCAGTGTAGGAAAATAGCTCCATCTCCTGCATTCTCCATAACATCTGATGTAACTTTATAGGGCGAAAGCTCTTTAATCCGCTCCTCCCATACTTCCTCCGGCTCACCCATGGACACCCATACATCTGTATAGATAACATCAGCGCCCCTGGTCCCTTCCTGTACATCCTCAGTGAGGGTTATGGATGCACCCGACTCTGCCGCGTAACCCTTACAAGTTTTTACCAGCTCTGAATTTGGAAAATACTTTTCTGTCGTACATGCAACAAAATCCATCCCCATTTTTGCACATGTTATCATAAGCGAGTTACCCATGTTATATCTTGCATCTCCCATATAGACAAGTTTAATTCCTTTTAATTTTCCAAAATGCTCACGGATAGTCAAAAGATCTGCAAGCATCTGCGTGGGGTGATATTCATTCGTAAGTCCATTCCACACAGGCACTCCCGCGTACTTTGCAAGTTCCTCCACTATCTCCTGCCCATATCCGCGGTATTCAATACCATCGTACATCCTGCCCAGCACTCTGGCCGTATCTTCAATACTCTCCTTTTTCCCAATCTGGGAGCCGTTCGGATCCAGGTAGGTTGTCCCCATGCCCATGTCATGTGCCGCCACCTCAAATGCACAGCGGGTCCTTGTACTTGTCTTTTCAAAAATAAGAGCCACATTTTTGCCCCGGAAATAATCCACTGGAACACCATTTTTCTTTTTTTCTTTTAAATCAGCTGCCAAATCAAGCAGATGAGTAATCTCTTCTGGAGTAAAGTCCTTTAATGTCAAAAAATTTCTTCCTTTTAAATTCATTGTATTTTTCCTTTCTATATTTATTAGTACATGTGTAAACCTGGGCAAGTGTATCCTCCCTCCGCGCTCTTCATACCGACGGACTACCAGTCCATACAGCTCGTCCACCGTATAGATTTGGTACTTTGGAACCCTAAGCTGCTTTGCACTGGCCTCCAGCATCGCCAGATACAGTTCCTTATCAGTAAACGTCAGAGGGAGTTTTAAAACAAAAGCCATTTCCGCCTTCTCCCGGTCAGAAAGCAGGGACAGCTGATCCTCATACCATGCCTGGTCATGTGTCTGTTCCAGATAATAGATATATCCGTCTAAGCCATATAACATTCGCATGGCATCATAATAGCCGATTTTCATATTCTGCCTGCTTCTCCTGCTGTCAAATTCTATAATGCTCCCGAGTCCGACTCTGGGGCCAATGTGGTATTTCTCACTGTCCTGGGGCATCTTAACACGGGGTTCCCTGCCCGGGCCATATATCCTGATTTCTATAATATCCGTATATCCCCGTTTTACAAGAGACTTCAGGGGGACGTTATTGACGACGCCTCCGTCAATATAACGCTTACCATTGAGCTTCTCGTTCTTAAATCCCAGCAGATAGGCACTAGCCAGAAGGAAATCCTCAAGCATCCCCTCCGGAATATCCTCAATGCTTAAATCCAGCTCTTTAAAATCTGTCAAGGAAAACGTCAGCAGAAAAAAACCCTTCCCGCAGTTTCTTATCTTTTCCTCATCAATCAGATCATGAATCAGCCTCCTAAGAGGCGTGACATCCACGCCCCCGTCTGAGAGCGTCCTCCATATCTCGGCGATCACATCCGTAAATTTATTTTCGCCGCCAAACAGCCGTTCCATCCAATCGTCATCCACATCCATTACTCTGGAAAATGTCATGCTGCTCCAGATATTTTCAGCCTTCTCCACATCATCCATGCAGATAAGGGCACCGTTCAAAGCACCCACGGATGTCCCGGCAACTGCACTTACTTTTATGCCTGCCTCCTTCAGGGCTTTCCATGCTCCGATCTGATACGCCCCCCTGGCGCCGCCCCCATCAAGCACGATTCCGTATTCCTTTGATAAGTCCAACAGTACTTCCATACGCTCACCTCGATGTATGACAGTATACTATATACCAATATAAAAATGCAAATTTATAAGCCTTACTGCAAATTTACTCACGCCTGATCCAATACTTTTTACAGCATTATACCACAGGTTAAAGAATAGCGAAAACAAATATGCAAATCTTTACAAGAAATTCACAGCTGTCCAAAGACAGATTCTTTTCTTGACTATGCTTAATTTTTCTGGTATAATTTAGAAGCTGTATGAGTAAACTATACAGTAGTTGGTTTTAAATACGGCGCAGTAGCCAAGTGGTAAGGCGTGGGTCTGCAACACCCTGATTCACCGGTTCAAATCCGGTCTGCGCCTCTATAAATAGCGTATAGGACCAGTCCTTCTTTTGAGGGACTGGTTTTATATATATTTATTTATGCCAAGGGCGTACCCTGCTGCTTTGGACTGGGAGGCTTTATCCATCCCCACACTCCCCCTGGATAAGGTCTGCATAATACATCCGCCCACTAAATACAGTACAACAATCAGACAAATGGAGGAATGAACATGGAAGAGAACCGCAAAATCCGCAACCAGCATCTTGCAGCACACATTATAAAGAATCTGCAGATAAGGAATATAGCAGGCTATTATGCAGAAAGTAAGCAGGAGGCACTGCAGGCGGCGCTGAATCTGATCCCCGAGGGCAGCACTATCGGATGGGGCGGATCTGCGTCCATTTCTGAAATCGGCCTGAAGCAGGCAGTCTGTCAGGGGAATTACACAGTATATAACCGGGATATTTGTAAGACTCCTGAAGAGAAGCGTAAGATTGAACTGGCCTGTCTTGACAGCGACTATTTTTTAGCCAGCTCCAATGCCATCACCTATAATGGAGAGCTGGTCAATATTGATAAGTTTGGCAACCGTATTGCCGCTATTGCATTCGGGCCCAGAAACGTTATCCTCATCGTGGGTATGAATAAAGCCGTCCCCACCCTGGATGAGGCCATCAGCAGGGTGCGCAATGAAGCTACCCCCATAAATGCTGTACGTCTGGATACATATACTCCATGCCGCAGCAAAGGCTTATGTTATGACTGCAAGGGCACCAGCTCAAATTGCTGCCAGATGCTTGTAACAAGAAATTCAGGAGTGGAGGACAGAATAAAAGTCATACTTGTGAATGACAGCCTTGGTTTCTAAAATTATATCTGCTATATTTTAGGGCCTGTTTGGTTCATCCATTACCAAACAGGCCCTAAAACATTAAATCAAATCCTTTGTCTCTGCGCTGCATATAGTAAGGACAGCAAACCCCAGAGAAATAAATGTAAGGATTGCAGGAAATATTCTGTTTCCTGCCATAGAAAAGTCCCCTATATTAGCCTGGGTTAGAAAAATCAGCAAGAAAGAAATTATAATCGCTGCCTTTGAAGACCTCATCCTTATCCCAACAAAAAGAGCAATAAACCCCATACTTACAATGACAAAGGATTTCACGGCCAGCTGCGCGTAAAACGAAAGGCTGCCCATATCTATATCTATAATAAACGAGGTTTCCATAAATCTTGACCCCACAAATATACTTGTGTAGATAAATAGTTTAGTCAAGACCAGGGCGGCATAATTAAAAATCCAGACCGCCAGCATTTGGGATGCCAGTATTTTTTGACGTTTAATGGGATAGGAAAACATTAAATTCATCGTCTTATTTTTATATGCGCTTACAATAAAGGACGCCAGCATAACACTGGTAAAAATTAAAAACGACATGCTTGTAAACAATTCCACAGAAGAAGATATAACATTCACCCCAGGCGCCGCATCCAGTGTCCCATCTGGATCCTCAGCTATTCCCCAGAACGCCAGCGCAAAAATAAACAGACAAAGCAGGACTGCCAGTATAACCGCACTGTATATATATTTTTTAAGATTATTTTTTTTCCATTCCATCCTGATTAATTTAACCATTTATACCACCTTCCGTTATCTTCAGGAAAAAATCTTCCAAAGATTCTGACTTTTTGTTAATTGAAATCAGCTCCACATTATCTTGTAACATAGCTTTGGTTATACTCTGTATGCTTGCTTTAGGTTCATAAATACGTATTTTGCCTCCGTCCACAATTTTAAAATTATGCAGTTCCAGTATATCAGACAGTATATATGCCCCCTTTTCTATGTTGCCTGTAATGAGCTCTATATAGGCTGTATTCATCTCCTTTATATCTTTCATGGCGCACTCTTTAGCCATTTTCCCTTGGCAAATGACTCCTACTGTATCAGCAAGGTTTTCTATCTCGGAAAGTTGGTGGCTGGATATAAACAGTGTCATTCCATACTCTGTACAGAGCATACGGAATAAATCCCTGATTTGTTTCATACCGGCAGGATCCAGTCCGTTTGTAGGCTCATCCAATACCATAAGCTCTGGCTTGGACAGCACTGCACGGGCGATGCCCAGCCTTTGTTTCATTCCCAAAGAATATCCCTTTACTGCCCTGTCAGCAGCTTCATTCAAATTTAGCATTTCAAGAGCTTCTCCCACACTCCCATGGTTATAATATCCCATGTAATCACAATGAAGCTTAAGATTATCCCTGCCGCTCATCTGTTCATAAAACGTTGGAAATTCAATGACGCTCCCCATACGTTTCAATACCTCATAGGAGCCAGGGGACAGGACTTCCCCAAATAGCTCAACCGTACCCCTAGAAGGTTTCCATAGATTAGTTATCATTTTCATAACTGTAGTTTTGCCCGCCCCATTAGGCCCCAGAAAGCCGTAGATTTCCCCTTTCCTGACATGGATGCTGATATCCTTCACCAAATCCCTGCCTCCCATAGTCTTTGTCAGATGGTCTGTTGTTAAAATGTAACTCATAAATTTTTCCTCCTTTAAGGCAATTGTAACGCCAGGGATTTGCAAAACTCTTGAATAATCCTTACAAATTTCTTTCATATATTACTGATGGCGCGTCCCAGAACCAATCCTCAGACACGCCATGATCTTTTATTTTTTGAGCTGCACCGTGAATATGGTCTCAACTCCTGGTTCACTATAAAGGGTAATATCGCCGTCCATCCTGGCGGCCAGATTCTTTGCAATCGTCAGGCCCAGGCCATTTCCCTGTATATCACGGCTCCGTGAATCTTCTAGAGTGTAAAGCCGTTCAAATATAGCAGAGGCAAACTCCTTCTCAATTCCCCTCCCCTTATCTTTCACATCTATATATACTAAAGAATCGTCTTGGCGTACATTTATCCCAACATATTTCCCTTCATTCCCATAGCGGACCACATTTGTAATTAAATTTGAGAGAATCCTTCCTACCGCCCCTCTGTCACACTGGGCATAAACCGGCTTGTCTGGAACAGATATTTCCACTTCAAAATTATTTTTAAACAAAATGTCATAAAAACTCAAAATATTCTCCCGGCAAATTTCTGCGATATCAGTCCTGCAGATACACACTGGCGTGTCTCCTGCCTCCAGCTTTGCCAAAGAAAAAAACTGGCTGAGCATTTCCATTACCTGCTTCGCCTTTTCCTCTGTTTTCCGAAGCATTTCATCTTCTGCATGGTTCAGGCGCATAATCTCCAAATATCCCAAGATTACTGTCAGCGGAGTCTTTATATCATGGGATATATTGGCCAGCATTTTTTTTGAAGAAATCTCTGTCCTCTTAAAATCCACCTTAATTTTCTGGCGGTCAATCAGCAATTCATTTATGCGGGACATCAATTCAATCAGCGCTTTATTCGATGTAAATTCCATAACCCGCTCATCGCTGCCGCTCTCTAAAATATGTTCCAGCTTTTTGCTGACTTTTATTAGCTTTTTCTGCATTTCCTTAATATAGATACATTGCTGAAGCAAAATGATAAGCAGCAGGAAGATGGCCGCTCCCCCAAAAATAAAAATCATATCATTCATCCCGGATCTCCCCCAGCTTATAGCCAATCCCCCACACGGTCACAATATACTGCGGCTTACGGGGATGATCGTCAATTTTATTGCGCAATCTGCTGATATGTACGTTTACAGCATTTTCATCCCCTAAATAGGCATCGTTCCATACAATAGAATATATCTGCGCTTTTGTATACACTTTTCCAGGATTCTGCATAAATAACCTCAGTATTTCAAATTCCTTTGCAGTCAGTTCTATGGGCCTTCCCTTTTTAGTCACAGAGAAATCTTCTAAATTCATGGCCAACTCCCCGTGCCTAATACATTCGGCCATATCAGAAATCCGTGGCGCATACTGAGTCGTCCTCCTGATATTTGCTTTAACCCGGGCCAAAAGCTCTGAGACAGAAAATGGCTTTGTAATGTAATCATCCGCCCCTAATCCCAGGCCCAAAGTCTTGTCAGAGTCTGAGTCTTTTGCAGAAATTATTATAATAGGGACAGTATTTCTTTCTCTTATTCTGCGCATTACTTCCATGCCATTTATTTTGGGAATCATAAGATCCAGCAGGACAAGACTATATATATCCGAAAAAAACGTATTACAGGCGCTCTCACCATCGCCGGCTGTTTCCACCTCAAAACCTTCAGCGGAGAGAAAGTTTTTTAACATGGTACTTATCTCTAAATCATCTTCCACCAATAATATTTTCATTTATACCTCCCTATACAATCACACAGTTATTTTTATTATATTGTGCTTGCACTGGACTGGCAATCACAGGGCGCAAAAAAACTAAAAATATGCCTTCCCACAAAAAAGGGTCCGGGATTTTGCCGCACGCCAGCGGCAATTCCGGATCCTTTCACGAATCTTATCAGATACCTCAGCCTCCCCTATCCATAGGGAGATATATAAAAGGTTCTTAACTATTAAAATTTACATTTCTTGAAATAATGGTTTCACAGCGGGGTATATCTTTCTGAATTTCTGGTAAGATTCTTCATATTTTTCTACCAGTCCAAGGGACGGCTCTACTGTCTCTACAACCTTCACCAGCCTCTTTGCGGCTTCTTCCACAGAGGCAAACTCTCCGCAGCCTACAGCAGCCAGCATAGCGCCTCCATATCCCGGGCCCTCTTCACTCTCTATGACGTCTACCTTTAAATTCATGACATTTGCAATGATTTTTTTCCACAGCGCACTCTTGGCGCCGCCCCCGCAGATTTTTGTCCGTTCTATGTGGATTCCCAGGCTCCTCGCAACTTCCAGTGAATCTCTTAAGCCAAATGCAACTCCTTCTAAGACAGCCTGGGTCATATCCTCCCTTGTTGTGTCCATAGACATGCCAATAAAGGCTGCGCGTGCTTTTGGGTCATTATGAGGGGAGCGCTCTCCCATCAGATAGGGCAGATAAAATACTCTGTTTTCTCCCAACCGCACTATTTTTTCCTGCTCCTCTTTATATTCTGCTGTCCTCAAAATTTCGTCCATCCACCACTTATTGCAGGATGCAGCACTCAGCATACATCCCATCAAATGATAATGCCCGTCGGCATGGGCAAAGGAGTGCAGCGCATTATGGTCATCCACACCAAAGGTGCTGCTGGAAATAAAGATTGTGCCTGACGTCCCAAGAGACACATTGCACATCCCCTCCCCTACCGTTCCTGTCCCTACCGCAGCAGCCGCATTATCACCGGCGCCAGCCACTATTTTTACATTTTCCGTAAATCCAAGCTCTGCGGCTAAATCTGACTTTATAGTCCCTACAACGTCATAGCTTTCATACAGACATGGAAGCTGGCCCTCCGTTATCCCACAAATTTCCAGCATCTCTTTTGACCAGCACTTATGCCTGACATCCAATAAAAGCATTCCTGATGCATCCGAATAGTCTGTGCAGAATACTCCGCTTAATTTATAAGCCAGATAATCCTTGGGGAGCATAATTTTATTTATTCTTGAAAAATTATCCGGCTCATGTTTCTTCATCCATAAAATCTTAGGGGCTGTAAATCCTGCAAAGGCAATATTTGCCGTGTAGGCCGAAAGCTTCTCCCTGCCAATAACGTCATTTAAATACTCCGTCTCCTCAAAAGTCCGGCTGTCATTCCACAATATAGCCGGCCTTATTACTTCATCCTTTTCGTCCAGCACCACAAGTCCATGCATTTGGCCCCCAAAACCAATCCCTGCAATCTTTGACCTATCACAATCTGCAGTCAGTTCCTTAATCCCCTCCACTGCCTGCCCATACCAGTCGGCAGGATTCTGCTCCGACCAACCCGGCATCGGGAAATATAAAGGATACTCCTTTGATACAATTTTGTGAATTTTTCCAATTTCATCCATTAATAATAATTTTACAGCAGATGTTCCTAAATCTATACCTATATAAAGCATGATTACCTCCAAATGAACAATGGGGACAGACCCTTTTGCAAAAGGGTCTGTCCCCATTGCCCTCCATTTTCTGAATATTCTGTCTACTTCCAGGGATTCTCCGTGGGATACCGTACCCCAGCGGGTTGATTATACCCAATTGCTTCTACCGGCACACCAATGTACTTGAATACTTCAAACAGAGCCTTTCCATGGTTTCCGAATGCCACGGCCCCATGGTGGGGATAGTTACCCTCTATCAATACGTGGCGGTAAAATCTTCCCATTTCATGAATTGCAAATATGCCAATAGACCCAAAAGATCTTGTAGCTACAGGAAGCACCTCTCCCTGGGCAATATATGCCCGCAATTTGCAGTCTGCCGTGCTCTGCAGGCGGTAAAATGTAATATCTCCGGGGATTATGTCTCCCTCCAGGGTTCCTTGCGTCACTTCTTCCGGCAGGGTTCTTGCCATAATCATCTGATATTTCATCTCACAGAAGGACAGTTTTTTAGAGGCTGTGTTGCCGCAGTGGAACCCCATAAAAATATCCTTTTGTGTGTAATTAAATTGATCCTTTATATCTTCCTGATACATGTCCGCGGGCACTGTGTTATTAATATCCAGCAGCGTTACTGCATCCTCACTTACCACTGTCCCAATGAACTCACTCAGCGCCCCATATATATCGACTTCACAAGATACTGGGATGCCCCGGGCAGCCAGGCGGCTGTTGACATAACACGGCACAAACCCAAATTGGGTCTGGAATGCCGGCCAGCACTTCCCGGCAATCGCGACATATTTTCTGTAGCCTCTGTGTTCCTCTATCCAATCCATTAGTGTAATTTCATACTGGGCCAGTTTTGCAAGTATCTCTGGCTTTTTATTGCCCGCCCCCAGTTCCTCTTCCATCTCTTTAGCTATAGTAGGGATCCGCTCATCACCTGCATGTCTGTTAAACGCTTCAAATAAATCCAGTTCGGAATTTTCTTCTATTTCAACTCCCAGGCTGTAAAGCTGCTGTATGGGTGCGTTACATGCCAGAAAGTTCAAAGGGCGCGGGCCAAAGCTGATGATTTTCAGGCTGTTAAGTCCTATAACCGCCTTAGCCACGGGCCGGAATTCATGTATCATGTCCGCACATTCTTCCGCAGTCCCCACAGGATATTCGGGAATATAGGCTTTAATCCCCCTCAGTTTTAAATTATAGCTTGCATTGAGCATACCACAGTATGCATCCCCCCGCCCCTGTATTAGGTTACTGCCTGTCTCTTCGGCGGCTGCAAGAAACATCTTAGGCCCATCAAAATGCTTTGCCAGTAAGGTTTCCGATATCTCCGGGCCAAAATTACCAAGGTATACAGCAAGGGCATTACAGCCGGCTCGTTTTATGTCCTTAAGGGCCTGGACCATATGTATCTCGCTCTCCACAATACAGACTGGGCACTCGTAGATCTCCTCATCTCCATATTTATTCTTGTATGCCTCAATCAGCGCCTCCCTGCGTGAAACTGACAGGCTCTCCGGGAAACAATCTCTGCTGACAGCCACAACTCCAATTTTTAATTCCGGCATATTATCCATAAAATGCACCTTCCCTTCTTAATTTTAAGCAGTATGCTCCTAACACACTATCCTCCACTGTGCCATAAAATCATTTTACCAGATATACTCTCCTCTTTCGACCAAATACTTATGGTAAGAATGTCACTTTCTTGTCATTTTTCTATATTCACTGGGCAATATCCCATATTTCCTGCGAAACGCCTTAGCCAGGGCACGGCTGTCCGAAAATCCATTTTTCATAGCTATCTCCCCAAGTGTCCGGTCAGTTTCAGACAATTCCCTATATGCGTGTTCCAGGCGCACATTCTGTAAATAAGGCCTGTAATTAATCCCCCCATACTTTTGAAACAGCTTCGAAAGATAAGTAGGTGAATAGCCAAATATTTCTGCCAGTCCTTCCAGTGAAATATCCTCAGTATAATGTTCCTTTATATACGAGGTAATGACCGACAGCCGGCTCAGCTTTTGGTTTTTCCTCAGCATATCCAGGCTGGCCTCTGACTCCCGGTATTTTGTTACCATAAAATATAGCAGCATGTAAAAAAGGCTCTGTATTTTGAGTTCATATCCTATAAACTGCCTATCATATGCCTCATATATATCCGAGACTAAAGACATCACTTTCTTGTCATGTGACTTTGGATTATGTGTAAATCTTATAAATTCCTCCCCTGTATAATATGCTTCAAAAACTTTCAGAGGGATCTGTATTACCACGGTCCTATTTGGACAGGGCGCATCAATAGCATGAATTTCATTGGAATTCACCAGCATAAATTCATCCGATCTAAGTATATATTCTTCTTCATTCATTTTGAAAACCAAATCCCCCTCAAACACAGCAAATATCTCCACAGAACTATGCCAGTGTTTCCCCCGGGAATAGTTTCCATCTTTCCCCTCAAATATAAACATTTTAAAGGGAAGTCCCTGAATGGGCAAAATCATCTCATGCCTGGATTCCATCATCCCACTCCCTCTCCATAGATAACTCTGTACCTTACCCGCCGCGCTATAACACATATCTACAGCACAGAGGTTTGTTTTAGTATAGCAGACCTAAAATGCTTATACAACATACTCCCCTGCATACCCGCCCCCAAATGTAGGACAATGCAAAAACCCCGGTACAAGCATACAGGGCATCAGACTAGCAGCCATGCAAGCATCAGGTATTAGCCCCCCCGCAGCAGCAGCCAAATGGACGCTTAGGCATGTCCCCTTGGCGCGCTGCTGGCGGGAAATAAAATACGCCCTCCGGGCAGACAATTCTTTCTGTCTGCCTGGAGGGCGTATGGTTATGTGCACTTTATGCCAGATTAGAACCTCTCTAAACTAATTCAAATACATGTGCATAGGCCAAGCAAGATATTCCACGTCATCCAGCTTCTCAGCAGTAATATAACCCGCCGGCGCATTCAGGATAGTGGGAATACGGTTCACTAAGGTAGCGCATGTGTGCTCTGGTGTAGCTGGCTTTACCACATGGAATTCTGTATTCGGCTCACCGATGATTTTCCAGTCACACATATCCCCGTCGTCAGGCCCATATACCTTTCCAATACACTGTGTCTCGATTGTAATCCCCTGGAATGTTTCTGTCGTGACAACTGCGCTCATTCCAATACAGTTTCCTTTTTTAATTGTCTCCCCAGTGGTCTCGCACCATAAATCTTTGTCATAAAAATAAGGTACGCACTTCTGGCTGATTGACTGAATCGTCAGGCCCAGTTTATTGGCCAGAGCTTCATTGGAATTCCATACATAAGCAGGCTCCAGCACCTCTGGATGGGCGATCTGTGCTTCAAACTCGTCCGGAGTCAGGCCGACCCCATGTGCTTTTGCAAGCGCCAGTCCATAGTCCTCCACATTATAGCTGACTGCGCCTTCTATCTTCTTGATACTCTGCACGCCGCCTGCTACAGCGCCTACCATATTTACCCAGAAAATATCCTGCATGCCTGTTCCAGTAATAGTACAATTATGCTCCTTTGCAAGCTTATCCAGGCGGTTTGTAATGGCAGCGGCGGTGGTCCATGGATAAATAGCCTCCTCACAGGTAGTCACTACATTGATTCCCCTAGACAGGCAGCGTTCGAAGTGAGGCTCCACATCTGACACAAAGCTGAACAATGTAACAACAGCAATATCAGCATCACATTCATCCAATACCGCATCAGCGTCAGAACGAATTGGAACATTCAGCTTTACGCCCAGCTCTGCATAATCTCCGGCATCCATCCCTACTACTTCTGGGTTGGTATCGATAGCGCCTACTATCTCTGCCCCCTTTTCATACAGATACCTTAAAATATACTTGCTCATTTTGCCACAGCCATACTGTACTACACGGACCTTTTCAAGATTTACCATTTCCATTACCATCCTTTCATATATGCATTTTTCTGCAGATTATTGTCTGCCAGAGTGTCTTTCATAAAATCGCGGCCTGCATCTTGCCAGGAATAATTATCAAGCACACCCTAGATCTTGTCTTAGATTATAAAGCCTGCTTCCGCTATAAGGTCAAGGATATTTTGTTTTTTTATTAACGAAATCTGACCGGAACCTGGAGCCTCAGGTAAAGTCCCCTGGAATCCCCCCTGGTTACTGGTATATCAGCAATAGATTCACATAGATAATCCCCACAAACCTCACACCCCGCATTCTTAATATACTTCAACAGACGGGATATATACTCCTTTTCCTTATAAAAGTCATCACAATAAATACACGCATAATTACCTGCGGGGATTGTAGTAATCAATTCCTCCTTTACAAATTCACGGTCTACAAAAACAAATACTTCTGTGGCATAAAAACGGGGAACAAGAAAATCCTGCTGCCGGAGAATGGTTCCCGCATTGCAGAAATAAATCTGAGGAAGGTTATCCATCAGAAACCGGTCCTGCAAACGCCTGAGGGCATTTTCATAATACTCTGTATCATGCTCATAAAAATTCATTCCTGTGTCGATCACATACATTTGCCTCTGTCCGATATATTCCATCTGCAGTGTCCCGTCCGGAGGGGCGCTGCGGTATCTGGAAAAGCTCTCTATTGTGCGTTCCAATGCCCGGCGCTGGCATTTCAGCGCCCGGATATCCTCCTCTGTCTGGCAGTATTTTTCTTTCAATGCCGCTTCTACACAAGACAGATCCTTCTGCTCCAATTGGTATTTAATCTCCTTCAGGGATATCCCCAGGCTCTTCATATATTGTATAATATCTAAAAGTGCGCTCTGCTTAATATCATAATACCGGTAACCATTCCCGCCCCGCATACTGGGAGAAAACAGGCCGATCTTATCATACAGGCGCAATGTCTGTTCAGAAATATGGTTCAATTTTGCCATCTCCCCAACTGTTAAACGCTCCATAACCGCACCTCCTTTTGCCGCCCCAAAACCTTATACCTATAATAAGGTTTGAGGCTACAAAACTCTTCATATTTATAGGAATATTATACCGGAGTCTTTCGGAAATGGCAAAGAAGCTTTTCTTAGAAATAAGCATCCGAAAAATAAAATATTATCTTTTATGCTGTGATTATCCTTTTATTCATGCTATAATAATAAAACTGCGCATACAGCGCCAGCCAGCTCTATAATGCAGCTATAACAGGAGGTATACAAAGATGATGTGGAAGGAAAATTACCGTCTAGGTATAGACCATATCGATAACCAGCACATAGAATTATTTGACAGGACGGAAAATCTAATCAAAGATATTACTCAAAGTGCACCTATTGAAGTCTACAGAGAGGCGCTCGGCTTCTTAAAGGATTATGTGATTTACCATTTCCGGGATGAAGAAGAGTACCAGGCCTCTGTCCATTATGAAGGACTGGAAGAACATAAGAAGGAACACCTAAACTTTACCAAAACTGTTTTGGAATATGAGGATAAACTAGAGAAGAACAATTTTGATGTGCACACACTGAAAGATCTGGCCGGGGTTATCACTGCCTGGCTCATATACCATGTGGCAGACACAGACCAGAAAATTGTGGCAGGACGCCCCCAGTACACTGGGGGAAGTTTTGATTCTAACATGAAGCTCTTCTCCAGCAGCGCCATTGATGTTATAAACACTATGGCCGGCATTGACCTGGGAACTGCCCGGCAGGAAGTTGTGGCAGGACGCCCCATACAGGGAGATGTATTTATTGAACTCCCCTTCATAGGTGCGCTTAATGGCAAAGCTATTTTCGGTTTTTCCAAAGAACTGGCCTTAAGTCTTGTAAGCACTATGACCATGATGGAGTATCATGAATTGGATGAACTGGTGCTCTCCGCTCTCTGTGAGCTCACAAATATCTCCTGCGGAAATGTAGCAGGCCGTCTTGCGGGACAGGGTATCCTGTGTGATATCAAGCCTCCTGTAATAAAGGAGAAGAAAGACTATATACAAAACCCGGTGACAGGCATATATATCGATACAGGAGTGGGAGGCCTGGAGGTTGTTGCAATGCTTAACGAAACATCCCCCATTAAATAATCCTTCCAACTCCCCCTTAACCCCTGCCTCTTCAGCCAAGCGGACGCTTACATACCCCGCATTATACGCCTAATGCTTATTGTACTGTTTTGGGAGGAAAAATAGAAATGTACTCACTTTTACTTGGACTTATTTATATAGCTTTTATCAGCCTTGGACTTCCTGACTCACTTCTCGGATCGGGATGGCCCGCTATGCATAATGACCTGAATGTCCCTATATCCTTTATGGGAATTGTTTCAATGATTATATCCGGCGGGACCATTATATCAAGTATTCTCTCTGATAAGCTGACAAGAAAATTAAGTACCCGCATTGTAACTGTAGGCAGTATCTTCCTCACGGTAGTTGCCCTGCTTGGCTTTTCTTTTTCGGGCCAATTCTGGCAGCTTATTATATTTGCAGTTCCATATGGCCTTGGCGCCGGTGCAGTTGATGCCGCATTAAATAATTATGTTGCCCTTCACTATACATCAAGGCATATGAGCTGGCTCCATTGCTTTTGGGGCGTCGGAGCCATTGTCAGTCCATTTGTCATGAGCGGCGCTTTGACATATTCCACCTGGAATAACGGGTACCGCACTGTAGCTTTTATCCAACTCGGTATTGGCCTGCTTCTCCTTGCCACGCTTCCTGTCTGGAAGGTCAATCAGCAAAATACTGCAGAAAACACAAAAAGTATGGGGGTAATCGATGCACTGAAAATTAAAGGGGTTCCTTATCTTTTAATTGGTTTTTTTGCATATTGTTCTGCAGAGGCAACCGCCATGTATTGGGCCAGTACATATCTGGTCGAAGTAAAGGGGATAACGACAGACCAGGCCGCCCTATTTGCTTCACTATTTTACATAGGATTGACCATCGGCAGATTCCTCGGTGGATTTGTAATGAATAAACTAGGTGACAGAAGGATGATCCTTCTTGGCGCTTGTATTTTATTCTGCGGCATTATTTCTCTGCTGATTCCCGGCAGGAGCCCAGCCGTCTCACTTGCAGGATTTATCATTATCGGTTTTGGATGCGCCCCCATCTATCCCTGTATCATCCACTCCACGCCGAATAATTTCGGGGCAGAAAACTCTGGGGCAATTATCGGAATCCAAATGGCAAGCGCTTATGTAGGAACCACATTCATTCCGCCTCTATTTGGATTTCTCGGCAATTTAATTAGCTTTGCAATACTTCCCGTATACCTTTTTATCTTTATCATAATCATGGTATGTATGACGGAATTAACATTCAGGATTACGGAAAAAGCGCAGTAAAAATATTGGCATTCCTCTTTTGTGTCATTCAGACAATACTCTATGAATAATACTGCATATCCTCTCCCTCTGTATTTCCCCAAAACCCACAGACAATAGGTATAAAAGCAGTTATCCCCAGTACCAGGAATCCTTGCAGTTTCCTGGTACTGGCCATGCTGCATAGATGTTTTTGAGAAAGATTTTCTTAAGACTTGACAATTATCTCTATGTAGATTAAAATATCCCTATGTAGAGATATTTGGGAGGAGGCGCAAAATTTGGCCAAACAGGAATTAAAAATATTAATAGGGATACATCGGATGGCAAACGCGATAGACAGAAAAACAAGCAGGCTGCTGCAGCCATACCAATTAACTCTGGGGCAGTTTGCAGTTTTGGAGGCCCTTTACCATAAAGGGGATATGGCAGTGGGCCAAGTACAGGAAAAGATATTGAGCAGCAGCGGGACCATCCCTTTGATTATACAGAACCTGGAAACACGCGGACTTTTGGTCCGGCTAAAGGACGAGGCAGACAGAAGACGCTGTATTCTGCAGTTGACAGAACCGGGGAGGGCATTGATCGAAGAAGTATATCCCCAAAATGAATCCATGATCCTGAATGAATTTCAGATCTATAGTGAGGAGGAGAAGGCAGAATTAACTTCTCTTTTAAAAAAATATAAGGGGGAAAATGATGGATAGAAAAGCAGGACAATTGATACAGGGATTTTTGACACAGGATGGCGCGGGCGTAAGCCTGGTACGGGTATTGGGCAGCCAGACAATGAAGGCCTTCGATCCAATCCTAATGCTTGATTCTTTTGACAGCCAAAATCCGGCCGATTATACAGCAGGGTTTCCTATGCATCCCCACCGGGGCATTGAGACAATCAGCTATGTTGTAAAAGGGAAGATGCAGCATCGGGACAGCCTGGGATATTCTGATACAATCTCAGATGGAGAGGTACAATGGATGACAGCAGGTTCCGGGATTCTACATGAAGAGATGATACCAGAATCTAAGCGGCTCTTGGGAGTGCAGCTGTGGCTGAATCTCCCTCAGAAGGATAAAATGACAGCACCCGTTTACCACAGCATAAAGAAGGAAGAAATTCAAGAGATCGCCCTGGACGGCGGTAAGCTGCGTCTATTGGCAGGAAACTCCAAAGAATACTCCGGTTATCAGGGAAAATATCTGCCGTTGGATTATTATGATATTCAGCTAGACTCTGGGTCAGAGATTGTCATTGACACAGAGCCAGACCGTTCTATTATGCTTTTTACATTATCTGGCGAGGCCAAGGTTGGGACTACCCACATACCTGAGAAAACTGCTGTAAAGCTGACCAGAGGAGAACATGTAAATCTTCAGAATCCAGGAAAAGAGAAGTCACATATATTATGGATTAGTTCTGTCAGGCTAGATGAACCTATATCCTGGGGCGGCCCCATCGTGATGAACACGGAGAAAGAGTTGAAAAAGGCTTTTGCAGAACTAAGAGCGGGAACATTTTTAAAGGATGACATTTCTGTATAGCCGGCTGAATAGTAAGAATTAAGACAGAGGCGCAGATGGGAGAGTATCCCAAAGATTGTGTAAACCTTCAAACTGATGTAAGATAAAATTACTC
>ERZ652168.170-NODE-170-length-26207-cov-77.6706_pt1 | contig 26207 bp, 24 predicted proteins | sample MGYA00514763_ERZ652168 | MGnify/ENA metagenome assembly ERZ652168
GTTCATTCGTAGTCTATCATACCATGTTTCGCAATAAACAGATACAACTATATCTGGAAAGAAAATATAGTAAAATGTATCAACTTTAACATATTTTCTCTATTATAAGTCTTATAATTATATCTATTAGTAGTGTTTTTATCCATAAAAATCTGATACACTAACATCAGGTTGTACAGATTTTTACACATATGAGGTGATATTATGACGAAACCATTCATTGGCATATCTGGCAATATCTTACGAGATAATGGTGGACCTTACGTAGATTTATTACGTTCTTACGTAAACCAAGATTATCCTCGTTCTATTGAGGAGACTGGTGGCATTCCTATTATAATTCCATTTACCGAAAATCTTGATGTAGCTCGCGAAACGGTAGCAAGGCTTGACGGCTTGCTATTATCCGGCGGTCATGATGTATACCCTCTTCACTATGGAGAAGAACCTTTGCAAGGTCTTGGTGATGTATTTCCGGAGCGCGATCAATTCGACTTTGCTTTAATCAAAGCAGCAGAAGAAAAACAAATTCCCATCTTTTGTATCTGTCGTGGCTTACAAATCTTAAATGTATATCGTGGTGGTTCTTTATTCCAAGACTTAAAATATGATCAAAACTGTACAATAAAACACTCTCAGAATCAAACACCTTCTCTTGGCACCCATACGGTAGAAATTGATTCCAAATCAAAACTAGCTAGTGCTATAGGTTGCAATACTTGGATTACGAACTCCCATCATCACCAAACAGTTAAAAATGTCGGTAAAGGATTACAGGTTGTAGCAAGAGCTAAGGATGGTACCGTAGAAGGTTTAGAGGATCCATCCTATCCTTGGTTAGTCGCCTGTCAGTTCCACCCGGAAATGATGTCTACAAATGACGAAAATGCAAAGCGTTTATTTACTGCATTCGTAAAAGCAACTCAAGAAAATGTAACTAAATAGTAGGAAGATTGTATCATGAAAGAAACAGGAAAATTTGGCTTTTGGAGTATTGTACTCCTTGGCATCAATGGTATTGTAGGGACAGGTATTTTTCTATTACCTAATAAAGCATATTCCATAATTGGTTCAGCTAGTTTAGGTGTACTCTTATTTGACGCCGTTATCGCAGGTTGTATCGCCCTTTGCTTTGCAGAGGCAGCCAGCCTATTTACACGTAATGGAGGTCCTTATCTATATGCAAAACATGCATTAGGTGATTTCTGGGCCTTTGAAGTAGGTGTTCTAAAATGGATCGTAACCGTTATTGCATGGGCGGCTATGGCCGTTGGCTTTGCTACAGCATTAGGTGCTGCAGTACCAGCTTTAAGTGGTGATTTTGCAAAGGATGTCATTTCATTTATCTTAATTGTAGGTCTTACGGTTGTAAATATATTTGGTGTTAATGTATCAAAATTCGTTAATAACTTAATTACTATCTCTAAGTTAGTTCCGCTTACCCTATTCATTGCAATTGGTATCTTCTTTATTAATGGTGCTAACTTTACGCCTGTATTCCCACAAGATACCTATGTAGATGGATCATTTGCACAAGCAGCAGTACTTCTATTCTTTGCGTATACAGGATTTGAAGTTATTGCCATTGCTGCAGAAGATATGAAAAATCCAAAAAAGAATTTACCACGTGCTATTATCATGTGTATGCTTCTCGTATCCGTTCTGTATATGGCAATCCTCGCCGTATCTATTGGTGTACTTGGTACAGATTTAGCAAATACTAAGGCTCCAGTACAAGATGCATTCAATGTGATCGTTGGTCCTATTGGCATGTATATCGTATTAGTAGGTACCTTAATCTCTATGGGCGGTATCAACTTTGCTGAAGCTTACTATGCGCCTCGTGTGGCAACATCCATGGCGGAAGACGGTATGCTACCAAGTGCTTTAGCAAAACGCAATCGTTACAATGCACCATATGTAGCAGCTATCGTTACTGCCATTGCCAGTGTATTACTTGCATGGTCTGGTTCCTTTACAACACTAGCAGCCATTAGTGCAGTATCTCGTTTTACACAATACCTACCAACTTGTTTGGCTGTTATTATCTTCCGTCGTAAATGGGCAGACAAAGCTCGTTCCTACACAATCCCTGGTGGCTACTTAATCCCAGTCATCGCTATCGGCACATCCCTATGGATGCTTGCCCAAGCTCAAACTGACCAATTATTATGGGGTCTAGGCGGCTGTATCGTAATCTTGCCGTTCTACTACTCCTATTGGAAAAAGAAAAAAGCTGGTCTCATTAAAGACCATGATGAAATGTAAATAATACAAAAAACTACCAGTTATTCATAATATCTAGTGGCTTATCCTTCCATAGCAGAAGATCTGTTTAAAAGATATATGTTTAACTGGTAGTTTTTATTTTATCTATTAATCCTAATTAGATTAGATATATCAAATGAGTAGTATCGACTAATATAGATCCTCTTCAATAATAGTTTCCTTCGTTAAGTCCTCTTCGATATAACCAACCTCATCAGTCGCTTCATCTTCATCACGGGTGTCGATATAGATACTGATAAGAGCTAATGCTCCCTCTTCATTGAGAGTAGCAATGGCACTCATAGGGCCGTAGGTTAAGATTAATCCATCTTCTTCATCGCGAATAATATGAGGCACTGCATCAAAGTGTTGGTTCATTAATTGATCAAAGTAATCCTCTACATCAAGACCGCTTTCAAGGGTAATAGATTCAGCATCACCCTTTTGGAATACAACGCGCGTATCTTCATCGATATATTGATAGAAATCATCAATATCGACATTTGCCGTTTCTAACCACATACTTAAGGCCGTAAGCCAATCTTTCACAGTAGCTGGTGCAGAAATAAAAGCATATTCGCTTTCATCAGCGCCAAAACGAAGATCATCATATTCAATACTATAATTTTCTTGGCTTGAAACGATACGATCTACAAGGCCTTCATCATTTACATCAACAAAAATCATGTACACATAGTTATCGCCACTTTCATAAGAAACGGTTAAACCGTGACGGCCCTCATGGAATAGCGCATCCTCCTCGTACACATCGGTAATATGCATCACCTTGCACGTAACAGGCACATTATCAGCCTTGATGGACTCAGTCATAGAGGACAAAAACTCAACAGTTTCATTGCGGTTTCGCCCAATAATACCACGACCTGTAGACATATACTCACAATCTTCACTTAACATATGTTCAATACCGTGAATATCTGCGGATTCGAGAATAGATTTTATCAATAAAAGAGCTTGTATTTCAGTCATACTACTTCTCCAAATGTTTTTTAACTATATCTTCAATATCAGCAATATCAATATTACCCTTGAACTTCTCAGGAATAGTAACTAACTTAATATCAGTTAACATATTACGAAGTTGCTCTTTAGTATAGGGCATATTCGTATCATAATTTAATACACTAGTGAAATTCGTTTTTCCATCTTGTGTATAGAATAACATCATCCCCTCTTTATTAGCCTTTTCTTGTTCCACTAAAATGCCTGGCACACCATCATTCCATACAATGCGTTTAGCAAAGTAAACATAACCCTCAGGCGATTTAACCCAATTAATAATCACCTCATCCAAAAAGCTACTAAGCTCAATCGAATCTGCACTGCTTGCCTTATCTACCGTTTCTACATAGACAGTGTGAGTTATACCAGAAGGACTTTTATAAAATAAACCACTTTTAAAATCTGCTAAAGTAGCACTAACTTTTGCATCATTAAGAATACGATAAATAAAATTTTCACCGTCTATTTTTGTTGTATGAGAATATGCATTGCTATCTGTTAAAGGTTTAATAGATGGTAACACATAATTAACCAGTATGGGACTAATTAGCTGCCCCATATCCCACTTAGCTTCAGTTATACCTACATGATATCGAATAGTTGAATCATTAGCTAAAGCAAAGTTCAAATTAGAATAAAACTGAGCTTTATTATTTTTCTTAATTTTACCATATAAAGAATCCCAGTAACTATCCGTTAATCCTGCATACGAAAAACTTGCACCATGAATATCTTCAGGTTTATAAGAAAGTGATCCAAACTCTTTTATGTTTGTTGGTCGTTCATAATCTTTACGTAAATCTTCTTCCGTAATCGAATCAAATGGCTTTCCCATGTAGTCAGAGCTTTGCCAATTCTGTTTATTTTCAACAATTAAGCCTATCGTCATATCATGTGAGAAAAGTTCATACGCTGTATATTTATCAGTTATATTATTTTTCTGCACTTTATAATAACTTATATAGGGTACAAGAAAACGAATTCCTTTTCCACTATGATCAATAATCTCTGTTTGTCCCTCATATATATTAAGAGGTCCTACATAGCTTTCTCGGATAACTGTTTCAGCCTCTTTTTCAGATAGACCATTATCTATATATAGCTGCTTAGTTTCATCATACAGCTTATTCTTTTGAAAGTCTCTCAAGGCTCCCTCTTGTATGCTTTTAATTGAAGAATCACTATGTATATAACTTTCATAAGCATTTACAGGAATTCTATGATCAGCACCGGGAATATTAACATCAACAGCCCCTACTAAACCAGTAATTAAGCTGATATATACTGAAAGTACTATTGTTTTACGAATCATTTATCTCTCCAATTTTAAAATTCCCAACTATAGTACGTTAATTGTAACATAGTCCAATTTTTTATGAAAATTTTCTTCGTCTGTCATATAATAGAATAGTTAATAATTACATTTGGAGGCTCCTATGAAATATACTACCATCGTTTTTGATTGCGACGGCACATTGCTCAATACAGCTACAGATTTAGCAAATGCCGTAAATCATGTACTACGTACACATAACTTTCCTGAAAAATCGCTAGCAGAGGTAAAAGCAGCTCTGGGTAATGCAGTAACCTATTTGATGCGTCAATGTTTACCAAGTACAGTAGCAAATCAGGAATTAGAGCCATACATTGAGGAGTTCAAATCTTACTATAGTGAGCATTTAAAAGACACGACAGCGCCTTACCCAGGCATCCTAGATATGCTTGATGTATTGCGTGAACAAGGTTATAAATTAGCCATCGTATCTAACAAAATCCAAGAAGGTGTAACGCCACTCAATAAAGAGTACTTTGGCGATCGTTTACCTGTTGCCATCGGTGAAAGACCAGGATTACAACGTAAACCTGCTCCAGATATGGTGTTACAAGCCTTGAAGGAATTAAACTCTACCCCAGAAGAGTCTATCTATGTAGGTGACTCTGAAGTTGACGTAGCTACTGCAGAAAACTCCGGTCTACTTTGCATTGGTGTTACATGGGGCTTTAGAGAGGAATCTCTTCACCAAGAACTAGGCGTAATACATATTGCCCGTAAAGCAGACGATATTCTAAGCATTATTGGAAACTTAAATAAATAATAATTTCCTTTAGGTAAAAGCATATTATAATAGTTTGAAAACTATATAAACTCTTGCACAACAAAAGAGGTTCCTGATGGTCACAAGTTGACTCATAGGAACCTCTTTTAATTTACTTTTACTATACCAGTTCAACTAAATATTACAGACTGACTAAATACATTAGGATCAACAAATATGGGAATCTGATCAAATACACCTTATTTATAACTAAACTGCGCATCCATAATCATTTGGTGCAACTGCTCAATACAAACACCATTTGGTAGCTGGTTTCTATAAAACTGCAACTTATAGTAGTAACGAGTATCTTCATAATCAGTAACAAGTACCATATCCGTCCTATTATGTAATGGCCAGCCATAGATAAATTCAGCTAGTAAACTGCGCACACCATCATTATCGACCTCTGTTACATCATACTTAATAGGCAATACCATCTTTACAGTAGGTTCAGGAACCGTTCTATCTTTAACAATTTTTTCAATCTCTTTATCTAAAGAGATACTTGTATTATCGATAGATCTAGCCTTCACATGCATAAAGACACCATCAGAGGTTCTAAAGGCTCTGCCATCTATATCTTTAGTTTCCCCTTTAGTCTCCACAGAGTCCTTCAATACACGAAATTGATACGGTCCATAAAACTTGGTTGCTGTAATAGCATCTAATTCTTCATCATATTGGCCATTATGTACATTCGTAACATGTATGATAGGTCTTATATCCACTGCTTGTGAAAGCATTGGTGCTACAAAACATAAACCTAAAGTCAATAGCATAATATAACGTTTCATATGAGTTTCCCTCTCCCTAAAAACTATTATCTTATTTGTATTGTAACATAATTTATCTATCCTATAATAATAATTACAAAGCGAAAAAGGTTCCTATTGGTCACCTAGGTGACTATTAGGAACCTCTAATCTATTTACTTTTATTATCCACAACACTATATTGAACTTGAGGCCTCTAAATGGGTCCAGCCTTTGCTAATCTTCTAGAGATTGGCGGTGATCAATATGAGTACATTCAAAGTGTTATCATTAATGATTTCCTTTGGCATACTTGTGGCGACCATTATCATGGCAGCTAAATGAATTGACATCTAGCAAAAGTTAGCTTTTCACAGAATTAGGCTATGAAAAAAGGCCCGACTGTGAAGTCAGACCGTTTCTTCAACATTAAATTCTAGAAGCGAAGTCTGGCGACCAAACCATTTATGCCTCACTTTGATATAAATTATATCATATCTAAACAAGGAAAGAAATCCAAAGATTTCTTTCCTTGTTTTCAATTATAAATCATCATAATGCATACGATAGTGACTTAGATCACCGACAAGATGTCCTTTCAATTGCTATATTTGTAATATATTCCTACTGGGCTGACGGATACGTAGAATTGACTACATGCACAGTAGCACACATCGTGTGATAGCCGACCGTCTGGGCAAGCTTTTGTTCAGATGGTCTTTTTTATTGCCTTCTCGTAACAAATGCTTCTTTATCTATATCTGAATATTCACCTATATGAAAGGAGTTTTCTTATGAGAAATCGTTGGTTTATTGCATTGGCAGCCATTGGTTTGCACATATCCATTGGTAGTGTATATGCGTGGAGTGTACTCACACGTCCTATTATGGCAGATATGGGTTTTACTTTATCGCAAACAACATGGACATTCTCATTAGCCATTTTAATGCTCGGACTATCTGCGGGCTTTCTTGGATCCTTTGCAGAAAAAATTGGTCCTAAGAAAAGTGGACTTCTCGCTATGTTATTCTGGGTAACCGGATTATTGGGTACGGCCTATGCACTTAGCATACACAATCTTACCTTACTCTATCTCTTCTACGGCATCATCGGTGGCATTGGACTAGGCATTGGTTATATAACACCAGTTTCTACGCTCGTGAAATACTTTCCAAATCGCCCAGGATTTGCTACTGGTTTAGCTATTATGGGTTTTGGGTTTGCTTCTCTCATTGCAGGGCCTCTTATGCAATACCTTGTAGCTCAGGTTGGATTGGTAGATACTTTCATTATCCTCGGTGTAATCTATCTCGTAATTATGGGCGCCTCTTCGCTCTATTTGAAAGCACCTCAACCAAAACACCCAACTCGAACTACGAAAGATAAATCCGCCATGTACGTTCATACCCATGGCATGCTAGCCAATGATGCCATGAAAACTTGGCAATTTGGGGCCCTTTGGTGGGTATTCTTTATTAATATTACCTGTGGTATAGGCCTACTATCCTTAGCGTCCCCTATGGCGCAAGAAACCATTGGTATGACACCTGCAGCAGCTGCATCGCTAGTTGGTATCATCGGTATCTTCAATGGTGGGGGGCGTATTGCATGGTCTACTATCTCTGATTACCTTGGACGAACACAAACTTACATACTATTCTTTATTATAGAAATCGTCGCATTCTATCTACTCGCCCAAACCAATAGCGCGCTAACATTCCAAATTTTAATTCTTCTCATTATCACATGCTATGGCGGCGGATTCTCCTGTATGCCAGCATATCTAGCTGACCTCTATGGTATACGTCAACTATCGACTATTCATGGCCGTATTCTAACTGCCTGGGGGTTAGCGGGCATCGCAGGCCCAATGCTTGTATCATACTTTCACGAAGCAGGATATGGCTATACTACTGCTTTAGAATGTTTTGCCGCTCTATTTGTGTTAAATACAATTATTGCTATAATCTTAAAAATATATGGCAAACGAGGACTGCATAACTGATACCTACTACCGAATATGAAAAACGGTCTGACATAAAGTCAGACCGTTTTTTCAATTATAAATACTAGAAGCGAAGTCTGGCAACCGAACCATTTATGCCTCACTTGGGTATAAATTATATTATATCTGGACAAGGAAAGGAGACTAAGGATTTCTTTCCTTGTTTTGTTTTATGGACCTTTATTGTATATATAAATTCTTTATAGAAACATCTATAGTAACCTATACCTTATAATCTAGCAATCTACTATAGTCGTTACAATTTATTAACTTAGAAATCCTTTAATGTATAAATAGGCAAATATCTTTGTGCGAATGCAAGGTTTTTATTGAGTTCTGCCCATTTCACTGCATCACCAATAACATAGATATACTCCCTTGCTCTTGTAAAGGCTACATTTATATTATTGGCGTTAACCCATTTAATAGCTCCATTAGCAGAGTCATCGCTTTGACAGCCTAACATATAAATAACGACTTTAGCTTCTTTACCTTGGAAGGTATGAACCGTACCGATATTATCATCTAACCAGTCTTTCTTATTATCCTCTTTAGTCCAATTCACAATATCATTACTAAGGGATTCCATATACTTTTTAAAACCATATGCCACACTGGTAAATGGTGTAATGATAAAAATATCTTTAAATTTGGTATTTCTTGCTCGTAACTTTTGAATCAATTCAAAAGCAATTTGACCTTGTACTTGTATATATCTATCTTTACCAGTAGTAGATTCAATATTACTTGCATCATATGTTATCCAACAGCTCTCTTTGCATGGATCAATAGTCTCTTTAGTATCCAGAGTCTTATTAATCATAAAGCCACCATAGGATAAATCATTAGCTACTGTAAACATAGGATCCTTACAGCGTCTATGAATAACGAGTGGACAACCAACCCAAGATTCAGAACCATCAAGATTTTTGATAATGCCTGCAAATGAATTTTGTGCATCAGCTAAACTTTGTACAGATAACTCTTTAGTCCGATATTTACCAATACCTTCGCCACCAATTTTTTCGACAAACAAATCCTGTACAGTTTGTACCGGTTCAATCTGTTTAGGATCACCAACTACTATTGCCTTTTGCGCACGGAATAATGCCCCTACAAGCATATGAGGTGACGCTTGTCCTGCTTCATCAATAATAATTGTACCTAACGAACTTTCAGATTTACAATTAATCAAAAATCTCTCCACAGCAGCAAAGGTGGAAGAAATAACTGGTACTGCAACCATCAAGGAATTAATTAATGCAGGGAATATGGCATCAAGGTCAAAATTTTTCTGTAAATTTTTCCTATCATTTAATGAGCCCCAATACTGACTAAGTAATTGCATATTTTTTCTGAAAGCATTACTCATAACAACAGCCTTTTGCAATTGTAAAGCATCATATAACAAATGCTCTCTACATTCATTTAAGTAGTTGCACATATATAAGAACGCTGTATGGGCCTCTGCTCGGTCCTCATCAGGTGACATTAAATTTGATACTATATCATCAAAGCAATGTATAGAAGCTTTAGTACTAATTTTTAATGTACCTAAAATATCTTGCTGTGTTTCTTCTATTTTTTGAAGAGTATTATCAAACTCTTTAATATCAGCTAATAAACCATCTTTCGTATTGATTATAGATTCACGCTCATTAACCAACTGGTGTAATGCATCTAATTCACCTTTAACATTTTGAAGCTTTGTAGTCTCGTCTTCAATAACTGATAACAATGCAGCATTACTCATGGCTTCTAAAATAGACCAGTTAGTAGCACTCCAAATCTTATCAATAATAGAACGTTTGCTGTTCAACTCTATTAATTTAGACTCAATACTATTTTTACGCTCTATCAACTTCAACAAATTATCATCTAAATCATCATACTTACTTAATTGTTCATTGATTACAAGAACTTCCTCTTTTAATTTATCGATTTTACCCTTTAATTCTTGAATCAAATGAATATTCTCTTCATAGGCTGTTACATAAGTAAATAATGCTTTTACAAGATTATGTTGAGCCTGAAACTGTTTCTTGGCACTTTCAAAAGCATCTTGAGCACTAGGCATACGCATAATAGAGGACATATCTGAGGATAATACATCTAATACTGGCATAAATGTGTTTATATTAGACTTCTTACCAAGTCTCGCAGAAATTAAGCCCCATTGTTCATTACTCTCTGCTAAACGATCTGCTAAAAAGGTAAAATATACCTCATTAGATTTAACAAATTGATACTTCTTATCCTTAGCAAAATAAGATAAATCAACCTGTTGATTAGAGGAATCTGGATGAAATAATGTAGACCCATTAGTCCCCTCTTCCACAGAGGAAATATTTGGCAATTCTAATGTAATATTTTCAACGGCCTTATTATTTGATGAAAGCACCAGCATGCCATATAATGCAATATCACTAGGTATATCATAGTAAAAAGAGATCCCATCTCGGCCCATAACCTTTTTGAAGATATCATTTACATGATTACTTTCACAAAACTTAGCAGCACGTTCAACAATATTACTAGCAATGATATCCTTCAATAACGTAGTTTTTCCTGTACCAGGAGGCCCATTAACAGAAAAGACGTCTTTAGGATTCTCCTTAGCAATATTAACAGCAATTTGCTGCATAAATGACAAATTAAACTCAGACGGCCATCTACCATATGGTAACACCTTCGGATTATACCATTTACGCATCTTCTCAGTATCTTTCAACAAATCATAATGCTCAATATCCTGATTAAGACTATTGATATAAGACAATACCTTATTATTATCCTTTAATGTATCGATGTGCTGTAAGACCAACTGTAAATCATCAAGGAAAAAGCTAGATTTTAAATCATTTACAGACATTGTATCAGCTTTAACAAGCTGAATCTCCTCGGCCGTAAAGCCACAATAGCCATAAACATCGCCAGCACGGAACATGGTAACGCCCATAGGCTCCAAGATATGCTTTTGTATATACACATTGATCACATGTGCAGCCTCATCAAGGGATATCTTTTCCTCAGGAAGATTAAAATCATCCTCGATTTCTTTAACAACTTCATCCCAGCCATCTAACTTAATGTCTTTAAACTCCACATCAGGCTGAGACATCATTTGATAAATCACCCAAATAAAGGGCGCAATTTGTAGACTGCCCTCTTTATAGTATCCCTCTGCATCAACAATAAATGATGCACTATACACATTTCCTAAATATTGTTTTTCAGGATATTCAATTTCTAATTTATCAATGAAGGCCTCTAATACTTCAGTCCCTTTAACTACACATAATAGAACAGCATGTTCATCATCTAAAACATAGTCCTTTTCATCCTTAAAATATTTAATCTCATCAGTAATAGAGTAATTATAAGGATCATTTGGTAACGGGACTACATACGTAGAAACACGCGAATTTGTTCTTTTCCAATAAGGTTTTATTACAGACTGTTGATAAATAGTAGTTGTATCATTCTCAGTAGTAAATACAAGCTCATTAACATACTTCTTAGGAATTGCTTTATACTTAGGAATCTCTTTCGGTTGCAAACATTCAAGTGAATACCAATACTTTATAATTTGCTTTGCAGTATCTTTCATCTATACCTACCCTCTCATTAGACTAATGAAAACATTATACAGGTAGAAGAAAGAGATTTCATGAAAATCAAATAAAAACAGTTCAACCGTAAAGTCAGACTGTTTCTTAAAGATATTACTCAAATAAGAACATCTTATGTTTCTCATTTATTTCATAGTAATTTAATAACTAGTTATAACATAAAATATCAAAAATCCACCAACAAGAAAAGCGATTCCACTAACAACAACAGTTATAATTGTAGTATTACGCCAGATAGTACCATTCTTAATCATTTTATCATTACCATTAGCTTCGTTATAATATGTTTGTGATATATAGGCAAATAACCAAGAAATAGTTGAAAAAAAGGCACCTATCGAAAAGAAAACTAATCCCCATGCAATCCCTCTAATCCAACGTTCAAATTCAGTTCCCAAAATATTTCCTAGAAAAGCTAAGATAGCTATACCAGCTGCACCATTTAATAAAAGTAGTGTCTTTAAGCCGCCACTAGCATATTCTTTAATTAAAGATAATCCAATTTCAGACAATTTCAACTCTAATTCACTTACCTTTAATCGAAACTCAGTTTCACTCATTTTTTCATATTTTTCATAATTATAATTATCAAAATTCTGCATATTTATCTCCTTAAAATTACTTGGGAACAGCGTAAGTTAATATATATTTTTAATGACTTTATTGTACCTATGAGAGATAAGCCAAAAGTTTTTTCTGGTACAACCCCTTGGACTCGAATTGAGGATATTGAAGGAAGATATATAAATACTAGTTTATCTGGCCAATTTGTATCGGATGAAACTATAAAATCAATGAACTTAAAAGTTATACCGAAAGGATCATTAATTGTTTCGGCTAGTGCTACATTTGGTGTAGTTGCGATTGTTAATAATGATTTGATTACAAACCAAACCTTTATAGGCCTAGTTCCTAACAAAGATTTTGATATCGATTTCTTATATTCTTTATTTGAAGCACCAACAACTAAAGGTAAATTATTAAAGTTATCTGCGGGGTCGACAATCTTTTACATAGCTAGAGAGTCCTTTGAGAATTTAGTGTTATCAGTTCCAAGTAAAGAAGAGCAAATAAAAATTTCGAAGGTATTTAAGTCTATTGATGACTCTATTACCCTTCATCAGTAAAAGCCATTTCTATATAATAATTCTCATGCTAATCCAGCCATAGATCGCATCACTAGATCAATATCTCTATTTTCCATTTCTTGAATAATATGGATATATGTTTTTTGTGTTGTCGTCATACTTGCATGCCCAAGTCTTCTTGCGACACTTGCAATCGACACTCCTGCAAAGAGTAATAGTGAAGCATGTGTATGTCGTAACCCATGGATTGATATAACTGGTATTCCTAACTTTTTACAATATCTTTCTAATACACCATTAATTGTGGAATTAAATACACGACCTTTCACAAATATCGGCTTATCTTCAGGTAAGCCTTTAATTAATTCTGAGAACTTTATGATTGTTTGCCAATCAAGCTGTATTTTTCTAACTGATGAGCGATTCTTCGTTGGCAGAAATCCACCATTCCCTTTATAATCCCACGTTTTATCCACAATCAATGATTGATGTGAAAAATCAAAATCCTTTGGCGTTAATGCTAAAGCTTCTGAAAATCGCATCCCAGTTTTAGCTATTATCAATATCAACCAATCCCAGTTAATCTCGGATGTCAATTTTAAATTAACTAACAAGGTATGTAATTCAAACTGATTTAGATATTTGATCTTCTTTATTCTTGGTGATCGACCTTTTATAATGGCCTTCCGCGTTGGATCCCTATCAATAAATCCTTCATCTACTGCATCCAATATAGCCGCTTTAATTTGATGATGAAAGTCCATTGTTGTTTGTCGTTCATGAAACTCTGCATAATCATTTAATAATTGTTGATACGATATTCTGTTTAATTGTGAAAGCTTAAGTTCAGGAACTAATTTTTTTAACCATAATAGAGTTATCTCATATTTTCGCATTGTTACATTACGAATAGCCCCTTCTTTATAAATTCGTATCCATTTTTCGTAATAAATATAAAATAGTTCGGATTTTTCCTCTATTGTCAACATAATTCTACCCCACCATTTACGCTGTTCCCACATAGAAATGGCTCTTGCTGATGAAGGGTAATATATTGATTAAACTTTTCTAATGTCTCTCCAATAAGTACTTGTTCTTTGATATTAACGGGAGTTTTTATTGGCATATCAAAGAATGTAGAGTCTTTTATTGCTATACGATCAGCTCTAGCACCACTATCACCGTTTAATTTCATATAACGATGCCAATGGCTTGATTGAAAATACCATTCTAAAAAATCTAAATCTACGTTAGAGGCTCTAAAAACAGTATATAATGGAGACATTATACCGGTCCGGTTCAGCTTATTCCGATTAATTGGACCTACAGGTGCCAATGTTGAGATCCTCGGATTATAAATAAAGTCATTGTTCTCAACTATATAATATCCATTGATATTATCCTTATTTGAGATTTCTTTATCAAAGAAGTCAACCTGGCTAATAATGCCTTGTTCGGCAGAATTAGTTAGCGTTTCCGTATAATGGACATCTATATTTTTAGTTGTAACTTTCGTAGAGATATCTGATAACTTACGCTGTTCCCAAGAATACAAAAAGAGGTAGGAAAGTCCTATTTGGTCTTTTCTACCTCTTTTCCTTACATTTTGACGCCTAATAGGGCTAATTGTTCGGCTATTTCTTTTTCAAGTTGTGCAATTTCTTGGTTATCTTGTTCAATCATACGATTGATTTCATCAAGATCAAGTTCTTCTTCTTTCTCAAATGTATCTACATATCGAGGAATATTTAAATTATAATCATTCTCTTTGATTTCTTCGATAGATGCAACGTGTGCATATTTATCAACATCTTGTCTATTTCGGTATGTTTCAATAATTTTAGTGATATTCTCTTCACTCAAATTATTTTGATTTTTACCTTTTTCAAATTCATTGCTAGCATCAATAAATAATACATCCCTAGTTGTACGATTTTTCTTAAATACAAGAATTATTGTAGGGATACTTGTGCCATAGAACAAGTTAGCCGGTAAACCTATCACCGCATCAAGATAATTCTTTTCTATAATAGTTTGGCGAATCTTACCTTCTGCTGCACCACGGAATAGAACACCATGAGGTAAAACGATTGCCATTGTACCTTCATTGTTTAGGTGGTATAGGCTATGTAATATAAAAGCATAATCTGCTTTAGAGGCTGGTGCTAATTTACCATATTCACTAAAGCGTGGATCTTTAAGTTTACTTTCACTATTATCCCATTTCGCGGAGTATGGAGGATTCGCAACAACCGCATCAAAGGAACGTGGTCTATCGATACCATCACGGTCAGGACCATCTGGCCAATCGCTTTCAAGAGTATCAGCATTATTCAGGGTCATATTATTATACGTAACACCATGCATCATCAAATTCATACGTGCCAAGTTATAGGTTACTGTATTTAGTTCTTGCCCGTAAAAGCTAACTGCACCTTGACGAGATCCATCAGGCAATTCATTACGAACCGTTAATAGTAGTGAACCAGAACCCATTGTAGGGTCATAGACTGTGAAAGTATCATTCTGAGATTTTATATTGCCAGTAACAATTTTAGCCAAAATTTGACTAACTTCATGTGGTGTATAGAACTCCCCACCTTTTTTACCAGCATTAGCTGCAAACTTACCAATCAAATACTCATAGATCTCACCCAGTATATCTTTACCATTTTCATCTTTATACTCGATTTCATCAATTTTAGTAACAACCGCATTTAAAGTCTTCGTTCTACCTGCTGTTGTTGATCCAAGTCCAGAGTCACCAAGATTAATGTAGTTAAAAATACCTCTAAAATCGGCTGCAGCCTCTTTATTAATTTCAGCATTCTTATTAAAGTTTTCAAATAATCGTTGGTAATCACTAGGAATAACTGATCCATTATGAATACTTTCAGTTAAAGAAGCCCATGTATCCTCAGGGTTAATAGCATATCCTAATGTGCCAGCAATATCTATCAAACAAGCCTCTAAACCTGCTTCTTCAACAAGTTCCTTGTATGCCTCATTAACAGATTTACCATCTGAAATATCAACCAAATCATTATTAACTAAGTACTCTTCTTGATGAATGGAAAGATATTTATAAAATAAAAATGGAAGAATGTAATCTTTGAAAGAACTTGCATCCATTGTGCCACGCAAGTCGTTAGCAATAGCCCATAATTGGCTTGAAATATTCTGTGCTTTTGATTCTGCCATACAAAATCTCCTTTATTTATATAAACATCTGTTGAAGTAATGCTTTTTTCTGTAATTGTAAGTGATCTAACTTACGCTGATGAAGGGTAATAAGTTCTTCAATACTTAGGATTAATTTTGTAATCTTAGTACGTTCAGCTTCTGATGGTATTAATATAGAAATATCAAGAAAATCTTTTTCATGAATTCTCCATTGACCATAAACAACACCTTGCCTAAATCGAATCATCTTAGCAATAAATCTTGGTAATAATGACATTATCCCAATAAATTGACTATCACCAATAGATACACCGTAAAAAATACTATATACAGGTGATATTACAGCTTTACCCGTTTTATTTATTCCTATAGAGCCTGTTTCTAAATTATTAGAGCTATATATAAAATCTCCCAGCTCAGTTCTTTTATATTTTTTCGATTGATCTAATACTAAAAAGCTTCTATCATATCTTTCACCTTTTGGTATTACACCATGCCCTTGAACAAACGACATTAATGGATATTCATTTGTTTCAACTTGTTGCTCATTACGTTCAACTAAAATATCTGATAACTTACGCTGTTCCCAAGCATCAGTAAATCCAGGAAAACGAAGTTCAGGATATCGTTCTCCATTTTTTGGAAAAAGTTTCTGAAGCAACGCTTTTTTCTTTAATTTAAGATTATTTAACTTACGCTGATGAAGGGTAATAATACTATCTGTCTGCGACAAAATATTAGCAATTAAGCTCTGTTCTTTTATTGAATTAGGTATGGCTATACTTTGTTCGATTAAATCAGTTTTAGTAATCCCTTTTATTGATGTTCCTTGAAGAACCTTGGCATTTTCTTGCATTAATCGAAATAATTGATATGCAATAAATTTGATATCATTCCCATCAAAACCACTCAAAGACAAAAAATCTTGACTAGTAGTAAAATCTTGATTTATTACTGCAACTTTACCAACTCCCACTCTCGTAACTAAAGCAATTGAATCACGAGAAATCAATTTTGCGGCTGAATTTTTTAATGCATTATTGTTAATAAATTTTTTTATATTAACATGTACAACATCACCTTCAACTAAATCAGATGATTGTATCCAAGGTATATCACCACTCCAATATTCAAGATTAGTCGTTTTAGGAGTTCCTCCTCCAGTTTTTATTTTCGCAATATCATCTAATTTACGCTGTTCCCAATCTTCCGTAAATCCCGGAAATCGTAATTTAGGTACTCTCCGTTTTTCTTTACTCATCACAACCTCGCTTTCCCTTTATCATAACAACACTACCTTTCATTAACATACGAATCTGCAAATTTATATAAAGCCGCTACAAGTTCATTACCATATTTAATTTTATTAAGGCTTATAATGTCTTTATCTTGCGCTTTTGCTTGATATTCCGCACGAGCGTCTTTTTTTAATTTACTAATTCTACCTGTACCATCTAAATCCTGCTTACCAGCTGTATGTCGAGAAAATAGTTCTAATATTTCATCATTACTGATAACATCAATAATGCCCCATTTTAAGCGGAAATCAAAAATATCGTCTTTTATAATCATCGTATTTACATCTTCGATGACTTCCAAACTAGTTAACTTTACAGGATATTGGATAGTCTTTCCTTCTGGAGGATACGTACCTTTATAAATTGCATCAACCGCATTATTAATTTGCTTTGCATATTGGCGATCATCTAAAGCCATTGCAAAGTCATTAATTTTTTCACGATAATCTGCAGCTGCATCCATACGTTTTTCATGAACAGCATTCATTAATGCTTCTATCAATTCAGTGAGATAGTCATAGTTAACACTGATTTGTTTTACATGTATCATGCGTAGTTCAATTTGAGCAACCGGTACATCATGATTTTCAGCAATACGCTCTTTCAAATCGTTATACAGAGATGTCGTTAACATTTCTTCTTGTTCAGGTGTCATCCCTAGCAAGGTAACAAGTTCATCTGGATTATCATAGTCAAAACCGATATCTTCTCCATTAACAACATCCGGATCATATTGTTTTAGCTTTGACATTCCCGCGCTATATGTACGCATAAGATTAAACATTTCCTCTTGCTTAGCTTCGCTAGCAGGAACTTCTGTAAAATTATCCGTCATATCTGCAAGACGCTCTACCACTTGTTTTACTTCTTCAAATTGTTCTTTGAAAGGTTTTGCTAAAACACCACTATCAACTAATACCTTCGTATCTACTAACGTTTCTTGTACATCAGCAGAGTGCTTATTGGCATAAATACTTAATGCTCGATTCATGAGCTCTTCGTTCTTAGCTGGCCATCTGTAATTGACTATACGGCCCCATGGCTTGCCTTGATTATCGGCAATACGATTTGTTCTAGAGTAGGCTTGAATTAGCATTGCATCCTTCAATGTACGGTCCACATAAAGTGTATTTAGTTGCGGTGCATCAAAACCAGTTAAGAGTTGATCCACAACGATAACAATATCTAAATATTGCCCATCTTGTGCTGTACGATTTAAGCGTGTTGTTAAATCTTGAGTGTAACCTGATACATCATCAAGTCCAAAACTTGTTCCAAACATTTTATTGTAGTGTTTCATAGCACGTAATAGACCATCATTTGTAGTTAATTGGTTATCACTATTATTGGTACTCATGCTGAAAGTAATACCAACTTTTAACGTAGGTAACCCTTGCGCCTCACGTTCTTGGTTCACTCGATCAAATTCTTCAAAGTACAATAAGGCCATTGGTGTACTAGGTCTATTGCCACCTACATGTGTAGTAAGCATTGCATTATAAGCACCATCATTAGAACGGTTTCTCCAATTTTTAAAGATATCTTCTACAACCAATTTTACGTGATCAAGATTATTATCATAGAAACTTGGTTCTATCATATCATCCATATCATTATCAGTAAGATTAGCAATCTTTCGTTCAATATCTAACTCATTCCAATCAGGATATTTATCTTTATAGAACTTTGGTAGGTATTCAAGTTTCATTTTGTCTTCCGCAATAGTCGTTTCGAAATCCACTTTAAAACCTAATACATTTTTATCTGCAATGGCTTCCCGAATAGTATACGCATGCAACAACTTACCAAAAACTTCATGTGTTTTAGTACCTTTTCTACCGACCACCTTATCAAACATAGGGGTTCCTGTATAGCCAACCCAAGCAGCACCTTTGAATACCTTTTGTAAATCTTCAAAGCTTTCACCACCGGTAGACCTATGTGCCTCATCGACAATAAACACAAAGTTTTTCTTAGGTACCACAAAGTCTTTACGATTAATGAGGGTATTTAATTTTTGTACAGAAGTAACAATAATGCCATACCCTTTTTCATTTAATTTTTTCTTTAATGCCGAAGTATTTTCTGTTCCGCCAACGGTATCAAATTGTTTACCATCAATATCAATAGAACCTTCCGGATCGTATGCTTTATAATTTGCCTCTGTTTGTTTCGTTAATGCTATACGGTCAACAACGAATACAACCTTATCTACATTTGGCATGCGACTTGCCAGCCATGCAGTTTTGAAACTAGTAATTGTTTTACCAGATCCTGTTGTATGCCAAACATAGCCTAATTTATTTATTGGTAAATCAAAATCAGCGCGTTTTAATTCATTTAAAACTGCTTTTGTGGCATATACTTGATAAGGACGCATTACCTTAAGCATTTGTTTATTCTTAGTACCATCGAGAATAGTAAACAATGTAGACATTTGATGTGCCATTGGTATGCTAAGGAACATATCTGCAAAGGTAGTCCAATTGCGAACCACCTTGTTATCATTAGGATTTTGCCACTCAAAAGCAAAGTCTTTATTAAACAAATCGGCCGTTGTATTCGCCATATATTTAATGCGATTTGGAGTCATTGCGACTAGAATTTGAACGGTTGAGAAAATATCACTGTACTGTTTTTCCTGAATATATTGATGCATTTGATTTAATGCTTCATCTACAGAATGTTTTACAGATTTTTCTTCAATTTGAATAATTGGCAAACCATTAATGAGTAGTGTTGTATCAAAACGACGTTCTGGGCGACCTGCAATTTGTGGTTCTCTCTTAACTTGGCTAACTACTTGATAAACAGTATTACCTGCCCCGATTTGTTTTTGATCAAATACTGTTAAAAATACATGGCGACCATCATCTAGATCGACCTCTACTTGGGATACACCATTAATACCATATAGGAACTGTCCTGCTTGATATGGAGTGTATAGTTCATTAATCACCTTTTGAACTTGTTTAAATTCCGTATCACTTAATGGTTGTGTCAATTGATTTTGATTCAATTGATATAAAATCTTGCGGAAATTCTCCCAAAGAGCCTCTGTTGTTTTTATGGTTGGCTCATACTTCCAGAGTTTACTTTTATAAACCTTCATATTTCCATAAGCATCTATTGTATCGCCTATTTGATTAGACTTAGCTGCATTAGTAACAATCCCAGTTGATAATTGCTCAATTAATTTATTTTCAAATTCTAGCTCTGTCATATTAGTTTACTCCCTGTAACATATTAATTGCTTTTCGATATGTATTATCTGCCACACGCTGTTTTAATGCTCTTAGTCGTAATTGTTTAAAATAAATATCCCCCATAATACGTTGTGTTTCAATAGATGGTAATTTTGGTAACTGGATTTCTTTTAATAAGCTAAGACTATAACGTACAACTTGACTACCTTGTAAATTTTGTTTGAACTGCCTTTTAATTTTAGAATTCTCATTAATCAAATAAGCCATAAACTTTTTATCAATAGGCGTATTTAACGGCTCCATCCGAACATAGTTTTGAGTAAAAAGATAACCTTCATGATCACTGGTAACGAGGGTAGCAATGCCAGATATTGTACTAAATATTAAATCTCCTGCTTTAAGAGTAGAGCCTTTATATTCTGTACGAATTTGTTTTCTATCACTCATAGATCCAGGTACACCAGTTAAATCTTCATATAATTCGTTCTGTCCATACAAGGTATATAGCACTGCATCTTCACTAGTGCTTTCCTCTAATCGATATTGTGATACCCCTGTATTACTATGAAATATATCTTTAATATACACTATGTCACCTCTTCCTCAAAAATAGTTTTCATTTTATATTTATTTTTGCATGTAAAAAAATTACACTGTATAACTTTTAACTTAAGTATACAGTGTAATCCATACAAAGGCAATAATAAATTTGTAATTTTTAAAAATGCAGAACGGTTTTCTTTAATTCTAAATAATTAACTAAACTATTTTATATTCTTAATATCATAAGTAACCATTTCTTTTGGCATCTTAGCCCCTAGTCCACTTTGGAATGTATTATAGTAGTCCTTATTGTTATTAGTATCCACATATTGCACAATATCACGATAGTCTTTTACCAATAGATTACTATTATTAGATATAATAAAGTGCGTATATACAAATTGTTTGTCATGAGATACTAACATATACAAAGTTGTTTTAGGGCGCTTAATTTGCAAGTATACAGATGGCATAGCATCATTCCATACGGTAGCAAATTGAATTGGTTGTCGCATTGAATATTTATCAGACATAATGATACTTCGTACAACTTTTGGGAATATATTCTCTAGATGCTGCATATCAGTATCTGCTATTGGCATCACCATAATCCCCTCTTTATAATGATCGCTATCATGTATGTACATATACGAATCGCTTTTATCTACCCGTACCATTTTACTTGTTTTTAGTGTTAAAAATGTAAAATCATTAATTTTTAATGTCTTACTTTTAGAAAGGACATCCTTAGCTGGCTCAATAGATGGTAGAACATAGTTTACCAAAGGTGACATTATAATTTCTTTAGTCTTATCTACACCTTGTTTCTCCAATGAATTCAACTGTTTTTTAGGTGTCAAATTGTAACCGATATGATAGGAAATTGTAGGTGTATCCTTCATTGTAAAATTGATACTCCCTACCATCGGAGTCCCCTTAGCATATGTTACATCCCATGTGGCTTTTTCTATAGTAGGATACATAAATTTATCAGCATATAAAGAAGGATTAGGCGCTTTATACACTCCAGCTGTTTTCTCTGCAATAGCTTTCATATTATTAATAGTCAACTTGTTATATGGAATCTTACTATCTTCCCAATTATTTCCAGCTGGTTGATGTCGTAATTCATAGGCCATAATCCCATTAGGACTCATGATCATTGCCTGTTTGAAAGCAGAAGTGCCATCTGAAATTTTTTCAGTATTACCATACCTACTTGGATATGGCATAGTAAATTTTATATTTGCCCCATCCTCCTTTAAAATAAATACCGTTGAGGAAAAATCTAACGAATGATTTAACTCACGATTTGAATAAATTACCTCATCTAAATCTATATCACCATTACCTACTACAGCTTTGGGCATATAATCTTTTATCTCTGCTTCAACCTCACGTTCCATCTTGTGTGCATCTGAATCAGTCTTACGATAGTTTTGATATGCATCTTTTGATATTGTAGGGTCTGCACCTGGTATATTAATATCAATTGCTTGGCTACTTAATGTAACACAGCTAAAACATAATGCAGCCATCAATACACGTTTCATAATAGACTCTCATCCTTTCACATAATGCCTCTCAAATAGTATATATGTATAGAATATCATATTTTAGTTGACATTTAGTAGTACAATATAAGTATAGAAATGAGGAGGTGATACCTATGAAGTTTACAAAACGTATGATTGTCATGACGCTTTTAGCCGTGACAGCGGCTGTATCTACAGGATTTGCTTATGATTATGTATGCAATGGATCACAAGCAAATTGCAATACCAATGCTCAGTATAAATGTAATGCAGATACTCAATACAATTGTAATACAAACGCTCAATACAACTGTAATAATAACAATACAGTTTGTAACAATACTAGCCAAAGTTACTGTGGTCAAAACTCTAATACTAGAGGATGCGGCGGATTTAGAAGATAATATGGTAAATACGATAAAGGCCTATAGTACTAAAAATGTACTATAGGCTTTTGTCGTATATTACAAGAATACTATTTAATTCATCAAAATACAGTTAGGATCAATATAGCAACATACTTTTATCAGGAGTTCATTCTGTTAAAGTATTCAATGGCTTTTGGTGTAAAACCAATATAGGTATTACCAGCTGCGTACGGTCCTAGTTCATATGGTTGGTAAACTAGATCAATGTTCCCCTTACCACGTAAGCAATAGTTATCGGTTACATATTTTACACTCCATCCACTTGGAATATAGCTCTTTATATGATTACCTGTATAATAACTTAATACATGGGATCGTAAACCGTTATCCAATTGTGCTGCATTCGCAATTTTTATATAGTTATATAATGGAATGCGTTGACCTGTTACTTTATTATATACAAGACCTCTTGTATTATACATACCATGAGCAGCTCCGGCGTAGTAATAATAGGTAGTTAGTAGGATTGAAACAACTTGACTATCCTCATAGGTAACCTTATAGTTTTGAGAAACTTGATAAATATGTTGGTTGTAATACATATCCTTTGCTTCGAGTACATAATTTGCAATATCTGTATTAATAACTCTTTGAGCATAAGCATGTTCTGTATAAACTAAAGGATACTTTAAATCTAAATTTACATCTGATTGACTGCCTGTAACAACAGTTGCATACGTTGGTACAGTTAACATAACACCTAACATAGAGGTCATACATAGCTTTTTAAAGATTCCCATAATAATGCCTCCTTTTACAAGCACCTTAAATATGTTTATTACTATGTTAGTTCTACAAGCTATAATAAAACTCCTCTTTTATATTTTACTTTTTTGATAGTTTATTTCACTTTATAAAACAGCCAAAACGATTTAGTATTTTACACTAAAATATAAATGTAGCTATATCATACTTTCACCATACAAAAAGGGCCCTCCAAAGAGAGTCCTTAATCTGTATTATTATGCTATTAAGCGTTTTTAGCTACTTCCATAAACTCATTTATCTTATTTCTTATGAAGAGTCATATTTTCAAAAGCTGTACCATAAGCTTCTTTAAAGATATAATTACCTACAACATATTTAGGATCACGCAATGCTACATCAACGTATTGTTCTGGAATATTGCTAAAGTTACCCAAGGCTACACCTTCATAATTAAAATCTTCCACACTATTTATCGTTAATTTCATACCAGAGCTAGCTTGTTTAGCATATATGAGGAGTGAATAATCTTGTGCATACTGTGGAGTACGTAATACGCTGGCTACAGAATGGTTTATATCATAACGATAAGTAACTAAAACCTTGTGAATATATGAGTTAGTTCTACGACTATTATTATTTTCAACCTCATATACAACTGCCTGTGCTTTATAAATAAACTGGTTCTCTTCTATTCTTTTAATGGAACTCTTATCTACAAAATACGTAATGGCATTTTTCCCTGTAAGAATAGGAATATTATTCTTATCATTTTTAATAGCTTCCATCGATATAGCTTGGATTTGTAATGGTATTACTATACATGCTAACAATAACATAGAAAATAACTTTTTCATTAATTTAAATCCTCTCTTTTAATATTATCACACACATTATATGTATAGGATATCATATTATAAAAGTATTGATAATCTATTACTTTCACCACATAAAAAAGGACCCTCCAAAGAGAGTCCTCAATGTATATTGTTATGTTATTAAGCATTTTTAGCTACTTCAACAAGTTTAGCGAATGCTGCTGCATCGTTAACTGCCAAGTCAGCCAACATTTTACGGTTAACTTCAACGCCTGCTTTAGCTAAACCAGCGATGAAACGGCTGTAAGTTGTACCGTTGATGCGAGCCGCTGCGTTGATACGAGCGATCCACAATTGACGGAATTCGCGTTTTTTTGCACGACGGTCACGACGAGCGTAGTACAACGCTTTCATTACTGTTTCGTTAGCTTTTTTGAACAAACGGGAACGTGTACCGCGGTAACCTTTAGCTAATTTTAAAATCTTTTTATGACGTGCATGAGCTGTAACGCCCTTTTTCACTCTTGCCATTGTATATTCCTCCTAAATTACGATGTATCGATCTAATAGTTAACGATTAAGCGTATGGTAAGCATTTAGCTACGCGTTTATGGTCAGCCTTTGCAACCAATGTAGCTTTACGTAAATTACGTTTACGAGCTGGAGATTTTTTCTCAAGAATGTGGCTTTTGAAAGCTTTCGCACGCTTGAATTCACCAGTACCAGTTACTGCGAAACGTTTAGCCGCTGCGCGACGAGTTTTAATTTTTGGCATAATATAATCCTCCCAATACCTTATTTACTTACTAAAATCATGGTCATGTTACGACCTTCTAATTTAGCTGCTTTTTCAATAGACGCCGTTTCTTTGAGTTCTTCAGCAAAACGTGTCAACACTGCCATGCCGAGTTCAGGGTGTGAAAGTTCACGACCGCGGAACATAATGGTCACTTTTACTTTGTTACCTTCACCCAAGAATTTGGATGCGTTTTTCATTTTTACGTAAAAGTCATGGTCTTCAATATGTGGACGTAATTTGACTTCTTTCAAAGTTACGATTTTTTGTTTTTTCTTCGCTTCTTTCTCGCGTTTTTGTTGTTCATAACGATATTTACCGTAGTTCATAATGCGAGCTACTGGTGGTTTAGCGTTAGGTGCAATTTCCACAAGATCAAGATGCTGTTCTTCAGCCAATGCCAAAGCCTCACGGCCAGACATAATACCGATTTGTTCGTTTTCAGGACCTACGACACGAAGTTCACGAGCACGAATTTCTTCATTAATGCGTGGTGTATCCTTGCTAATAGCGTTCACCTCCAAGAGAATAAAAAAAACGGACGGCAAACACCATCCGAATAGAATTCTCTATATTAACCTCATACTTCTTGGTATTAGGTGAGTGGCGGATGGCCTCTGCTTCATAAATTACTTAATTATAATAACAAATTAGATAGTGAAAGTCAACAACAATCTTAGGTTGCTCTCAGCAATTTATTATTACAACTCTTACAGTATAACAGAGATTATAAGTTCTGTATATAGGTATACTTACTGACACCTATCCCCCTTTATGTATACAATATTTCTATAATATAATTATTAATTCTATAGAAAATACGATAC
>ERZ652168.171-NODE-171-length-26162-cov-18.5487_pt1 | contig 26162 bp, 22 predicted proteins | sample MGYA00514763_ERZ652168 | MGnify/ENA metagenome assembly ERZ652168
GGATTTAATGAGATAAAGTGATAAAGTTGTAAAAAATATGAAATTTTTAATTGACAATACTTCATTAAGCTCTTAAAATAAATGAGGAAAGAGAAGAATTAGTATTCCATGTTCCCGCAGCCTGTCTGCGGCCGCCCCGGGCCTGATATTGCGGCTGCCTTTTGGGCAGGCACCTATTATCCTGGGAGATTTATACTTTAGGAGGTAAGAAGGATGTCATATGTTGATGAAGTAATCGAATTAGTCGTAAAGAAAAACCCTGCTGAACCTGAATTCCATCAGGCAGTCAAAGAGGTGCTCGAGTCTCTGCGCGTGGTCGTGGAGGCCAACGAGGAGAAGTTCCGCAAGGATGCACTTCTGGAAAGACTGGTTGAGCCTGAGAGACAGCTGAAATTCCGTGTGCCATGGGTGGATGACAGCGGGCAGGTACAGGTTAATACTGGTTTCCGCGTACAGTTCAACAGTGCAATTGGGCCATACAAAGGCGGACTCAGGCTGCATCCCTCTGTGAACTTAGGCATCATTAAGTTCTTAGGGTTCGAGCAGATTTTCAAAAACTCACTGACAGGCCTTCCCATTGGCGGCGGAAAAGGCGGGTCTGATTTTGACCCCAAAGGCAAGTCAGACAGGGAAGTCATGGCATTCTGCCAGAGCTTTATGACAGAGCTGTGTAAATATATTGGGGCGGACACCGATGTCCCGGCTGGAGATATCGGTACAGGAGCAAGGGAGATTGGCTACATGTATGGTCAGTATAAACGTATCCGCGGCCTGTCCGAAGGCGTACTTACAGGAAAGGGATTAAGCTACGGCGGTTCTCTGGCACGTACAGAGGCTACTGGCTATGGACTTCTCTACCTGACACAGGAGATGTTAAAACTGAATGGGATAGAGATTGCCGGAAAGACAGTTCTTGTCTCAGGTTCTGGAAATGTGGCGATCTATGCAACACAAAAGGCACATCAGCTGGGTGCTAAAGTAGTGACAGTCAGTGACTCAAATGGATGGATATACGACCCAGATGGGATAGATGTAGAGGCTTTGAAGGAAATTAAAGAAGTAAGGCGTGCAAGGCTGACAGAATATAAGATGTACCGTCCAAATGCAGAGTACCACGAGGGCAGGGGCGTATGGTCAGTAAAAGCCGATGTGGCACTTCCATGTGCGACACAAAACGAACTTCTCCTCGAGGATGCAAAAGCACTGGTTGCCAATGGATGTATTGCAGTGGCCGAGGGCGCCAATATGCCTACTACATTGGAGGCTACAGAGTATTTACAGGCGAACGGAGTACTGTTTGCGCCGGGCAAGGCGGCGAATGCAGGCGGTGTGGCTACATCGGCCCTGGAAATGTCACAGAACAGCGAGAGGCTGAGCTGGACATTTGAGGAAGTGGACGAGAAGCTCAAAAGAATCATGGAGGATATCTGCCACAACATGGCAGAGGCTGCGGAGCGCTATGATGCCAAAGGCAATTATGTGATTGGCGCCAATATCGCCGGTTTTGAGAAGGTAGTGGATGCTATGACAGCACAGGGGATCGTATAGTAGTAAAGTATAAAGGAAATATGAACGGACAGTCCGAAGCTGGGAGTACAGCCAGGGCAGTCCGTTTTTATGTTCTAGGAAGTTCTCTGCCCTCTATAACATATGCACAGGCTTCGTGTGATGATGCCTACTCGCGCGAAGATGAAGAGTGCCGCAAGGAGCCGCGCTGGCTGCGAGAATGTGTCTTGGCACAGTCTTTTTATGAGTTAGAGAATCTGTCACATTTTATCAGGAAAGACCCCTCAAAATAATTCGGAATCCATAGATATTTGTAGAGATATCTGCTATACTGTGTATCAGAAATAAGATACCCTTGGGCGGCCCATGGGCCGGTCAGCGGGGGATGTCCCTGGCAGAGGCATCTGGATGGAACGTATATTTTTGTCCGGTGTTCTTCGGGGAAAGGATAAACAGAGGATGGCAGAGAGGTGAATTATGAACATTTTTGATATTTTGGGGCCTGTCATGGTAGGGCCTTCCAGCTCCCATACAGCAGGCGCCGCCAGAATTGGCTATATTACCAGGACATTGCTGGGCAGCCGGCCAGTACGTGCAAGTATCGGCCTTCACGGTTCTTTTGCAGCGACTGGCAGAGGACATGGCACTGACAAGGCCATTGTGGCAGGACTTTTGGGGATGAAACCAGATGATGTGCGGATCCCCCACAGTTTTGAGATTGCGGGCAGCCAGGGACTGGATTTTCAGATACAAAACATACAGATAGCCGGTGCGCATCCAAACACAGCCTTTTTAGAAGTGTACAGTGAGGAGGGGAAAAAGATCGAGGTGCAGGCATCTTCACTGGGCGGCGGACGGATTATGGTGAATAAGCTGGACGGGATTGTGGTAAACTGTACAGGGGACTGCCCCACCCTGATTGTCCATAATGAGGACAGGCCGGGGCATGTTGCGGCCGTGACTTCCATGCTGTCAAAGGATAAAATAAATATAGCTACCCTGCACTTATACCGCGGCAAGAAGGGGGGCCGGGCGGTCATGGTGATAGAAATCGACCAGCCTGTGCCTGAGCAGTCACTCCTGTGGCTTAAGTCACAGGAAGGCATCAGCCAGGTAACATATTTGGATGGGGAGGGTATGTGATGTCTTATCAGTCTTTAGAAGAAATAACACAGTTATGTGAGGAAAAGAAGATTCCATTTTGGAGAGCCGTGCTTTTGGATGATATGAATGAAAGGTCTGTCAGTGAAGAGGATTCCTTTTCTGTGATGTCTGGAATGTGGGACGCCATGTTAAGGGCCAGCGGGGAGTATGAAGATAGCCTGACCTCAAACAGCGGCCTTGTAGGAGGCATGGGAGGGCAGATGGAACAATACAGGCAGAAGGGGGATACCCTGTGCGGTGATTTTGTATCTGAAGTGATTGCCCAGGCTCTGCAGATGGGGGAGTCCAACGCCTGCATGAAACGGATTGTAGCGGCTCCTACGGCAGGAGCCTGCGGCGTCATCCCGGCTGTTTTTGTGCCCTTATACCGAGGCGGGAAGGCAGACAGGGAGGACATCATCAGAGGGTTATATGTGACAGCAGGAATCGGGCAGGTGATAGCTGCCAGGGCGTTTATTGCCGGGGCGGCGGGCGGCTGCCAGGCAGAGATTGGCGCAGCTTCCGCCATGGCGGCAGGGGCGCTTGTATTCCTGAAAGGCGGTGGGAACAGCCAGGTTATACATGCGGCAGCTATGGCCCTTAAAAACCTCCTGGGGCTTGTCTGTGACCCGGTTGCCGGACTTGTCGAGGTGCCCTGTGTGAAGCGCAATGTCATAGGCGCCGTGAATGCACTGGCGGCAGCGGATATGGCCCTTGCGGGAATTACAAGCAGAATCCCTCCAGATCAGGTGATTGATGCCATGAAAGAGGTAGGAGAGGCCATGCATGTATCACTGCGGGAGACAGGGGAAGGCGGAGTGGCGAATACCCCTCAGGCAAAACAAATTGTAGAGAGATTGGGAATGTAAGCAAAAAGTGACAGCTTTAAAAATAGAGGGTTTTCCCTTGACAGAATTTGCCCGCTGTATTATAGTAATTTTTAGTAAAAGGGAGTAACTGGCGCTGAAGTTGGGCGTTTGCGATGTCGTCAGTACGATGGGATGCCATCCGTATCGTGATTAAACAGTGAGACTTTTATTGCATTACATAAAGTGCAATAAGAGTCTCCTTTTTATGCCGGCAAAGCAGAGGGGGAGATTGGCAGATGCATGGCTTAAAGGGCATCCTTTAAAACAGGCCCTCCTGGCCATAAGTATTTGCCCTGTTGTGCAAAAGAAATGGAGGATATTAGATGAAGGAATTTTATCAGATTTCTGGTGAGGAAGTTAAAAAGAGAGTCAATGGTACTTTGGAACCGCTGACAGATGAGGAAGTAAAGAAGCACCAGGAGCAGTATGGCCCCAACGAGCTGGTGGAAGGGAAGAAAAAGACTGCAGCACAGATATTTCTGGAACAGTTCAAGGATTTTCTGGTGATTATACTGATCATAGCGGCCATTGTGTCAGGATTTCTGGGAGATGCGGAAAGTGCAGTGGTTATCCTGATCGTAATTACCATTAATGCAATCTTAGGGACCGTGCAGACAGTAAAGGCGGAACAGTCTCTGTCCAGCTTAAAAAAGCTCTCTGGGCCAGAGGCAAAAGTGCTCCGTGGAGGAAATGTTGTTCCAATTCCTTCTGCGGAGGTGACAGTGGGAGATATTGTTATGCTGGATGCAGGGGATTACATACCTGCTGATGGGCGCCTGCTGGAATGTGCCAGTCTCAAGGTGGATGAGAGTGCGCTTACCGGGGAGAGTCTTGGCGTGGATAAAACAATAGATCCTGTCACCGGCGAGGTTCCTCTTGGAGACAGGGTGAATATGGTTTATTCCGGCAGTTTTGTCACATATGGGCGTGGTTCCTTTGTCGTGACGGGTATTGGCATGGAGACAGAGGTTGGAAAGATAGCAAGCCTTCTGAAAACAACCTCTGAAAAGCGCACCCCTCTTCAGATAAATTTGGATCAGTTTGGCCAGAAGCTTTCCATTATCATTCTAGTTTTCTGCGGTATTTTATTTGGGGTCAATGTCCTGCAGGGAGGCAAGATCGGCGATGCTTTCTTATTCGCCGTGGCACTGGCTGTTGCGGCCATACCCGAGGCCCTGAGCTCGATTGTCACAATCGTCCTGTCCTTCGGCACACAGAAGATGGCCAGGGAACATGCAATTATCAGGAAGCTGCAGGCTGTGGAGGGCTTAGGAAGCGTGTCCGTCATTTGTTCAGATAAGACAGGTACCCTGACACAGAACAGAATGACAGTGGAAGATTATTATGTGGATGAAAAGAGAGTCCTGGCTGAGGACGTAGACCTTTCATTGCCGGGACATAGTATGCTGCTGCTCTGCAGTATACTATGTAATGATTCTACAAATGTAGACGGCGTAGAGATAGGGGATCCCACAGAGACTGCCCTGATTAATCTGGGCAGTGAATTGGGGGTGCCTGCCCAGGATGTGCGGAAAAAATATCCGCGGCTTGGAGAAAATCCTTTTGACAGTGACAGAAAACTTATGTCCACTGTGCATACAATTGATGAGAAGCACGTGGTGATTGTGAAAGGGGCCGTGGACGTCCTTCTTAAAAGAATGTCCCTCATCCAGGTACAGGATCAGGTAAGGAAATTTACGGAAGAGGACAGAGAGAAAATAGAAATCCAGAACCAGGCGTTTTCCAGAAATGGCCTTCGGGTACTGGGATTTGCATATAAAGAAATCCCACAGGACCATGAGCTTACATTGGAGGATGAGTGCGACCTTATATTCGTGGGACTGATATCAATGATGGATCCTCCCCGGAGAGAGTCAAAGGCAGCGGTGGAAGAGTGCAAGAGGGCAGGAATCCGCCCTATTATGATCACAGGAGACCACAAAGTGACTGCGGCGGCCATTGCCGCCAGGATCGGGATTCTGGAAAAGGAATCAGAAGCCTGTGAGGGCCGTGAGATCGATAAAATGTCTGACGAAGAGTTAAAGGAATTTGTGGAAGGGATATCAGTGTATGCCCGTGTGTCGCCGGAGCATAAAATCCGTATTGTACGTGCATGGCAGGAAAAGGGCAATATTGTTTCCATGACCGGGGACGGAGTCAATGATGCGCCGGCTTTAAAGCAGGCGGACATTGGCGTGGCTATGGGCATTACGGGAAGCGAGGTGTCCAAGGATGCGGCCTCTATGGTCCTTACAGATGATAACTTTGCCACAATTGTCAAAGCTGTTGAAAATGGCAGGAATGTATACCGGAATATTAAAAATTCTATACAGTTTCTCCTGTCAGGTAATTTTGGCGCAATACTGGCTGTCCTCTATGCCTCTATTGCCGGACTGCCTGTTCCCTTTGCCCCGGTACATCTTCTGTTTATCAATCTGCTGACAGACAGCCTTCCGGCCATAGCGCTGGGCCTGGAACCTCACAGTAAATCTGTGATGGAGGAAAAACCAAGGCCCATGCATGAATCTATCCTTACAAAAGACTTCCTCATGAAGATAGGGATAGAGGGGTTTTCAATAGGCGTGACGACAGTGATTGCTTTTCTGGTTGGATATAAGGGACAGAATGCACTGCTTGGCAGTACAATGGCATTTGGCACTCTATGTACTGCCCGCCTTGTCCATGGCTTTAATTGTAAGTCAGACATGCCGGTAGTGTTCAGCAAAACATTTCTTAATAATATATATTTAATTGGGGCATTTTTGCTGGGACTTCTCCTTATAACGGCAGTTATGGTGATCCCTGGACTGCAGGGCGTCTTTAAGGTACAGACCCTGACGCCGGTGCAGCTGTTGGCCGTATATGGGCTGGCGCTCTTGAATCTGCCTGTCATACAGGGGATGAAGTGGTTAAAACACTTTATCCAGAAAAATAAAAATTAATTGAAGGGCAGATAATAGAAAGTCCTCCGGATACGATATATTATATCCGGAGGACTTTTTATTCCCGCGGGCAATGAGCCAAGGGGACATGTTTACATGTCCATTTGGCGACTGCCGCGAGGGTCTAATATTCCGACGCTTGCATCGCTGCTAGTTTGATGCCCCGTATGCTTGCATCGGGGTTTTGACTGTAGGTGTAAATATTACTGGTTATTGATTTCCTGGAGGTCAATATCCAGTATACGGCCAAACTCAGGGAACCTGCGTTTTGCATAAGCATAAAATACCACGCCCAATAAGGTCCACAGGCCAATAATCATCCATTCAGGGTAGGACAGGCCGGAGGGCATCCCGGGCATATAAAGAATAAGCATGAAACTGCTCAGTAAAATTGCCATGCCGCCGATAAATCTATGGTTTTTAACTTTATAAGGCCGGGCAAGCCCAGGTTCTTTTTTACGAAGTACAAGAAAAGAAATAGATACCATCAGATAAGCTGTCACAGCGCCGATCCCCCCGGCATTAGTCAGCCATTCCATCATGGCCCTCCCAAAAAACGGGGCGATACAGGAGATTGCACCGATAAGAAGTATGGCATTGGAAGGGGTCTTGTATTTAGGGTGGATCTTAGTCAAAAAGGCAGGCAGGCATTTGGCCTCTGCTAACGCATAAATGGCCCTGCTGCCTCCCATAAAGAAGGAATTCCAGCTGGATAGAATACCAGCCATGCCGCCGATAATTAAGATATCTGCCATAATCGCCCGACCGCCGTAGGCTTTCTTCATAGCGTCCGCCGTAATCAGTACAGAGGTCTGCATATCCGACTTGGTCATCATCAGAGAAACAGCAAATATAATAAGCGCATACCATGCAATGGCTGACCCAATGGATATCAGGATAATCTTACCAATCTGTTTAAAGGGGACAGCGATTTCTTCGGCGGCCTGTGGTATGACATCAAATCCCACAAACATAAAAGGCGTCATAACTGCCACGGATAACAGTCCCCCAAACCCATTATCAAACAGAGGCTTCGTGTGGGAAACATCTCCACTGACAGCAGAGCCGCCTATGAGGACGACCCCTATGCTGACAATAATAAATGTAAAGACTCCCTGCATATATGCGGCAGGCTTGACTCCTACATAGTTGACAATCGTTATGATGATGGAGCTGACCACGCCGATGGCCACCCACACGGCATAAATATCAAATCCCTCAACAGTATACATATAACCTTTCATAATTCCTGGGGCAATATATTCCAACACAGTGGGAAGGGCACAGGCTTCGAAGGCCACGACCCCCACATATCCTAAAATAATTGCCCAGGTACACAAGAAGGACCAGTTTGGCCCCAGGGCACGGAGGCTGAATATTTGTTCCCCGCCGCACTGCGGCAAGGCGGAAGTCAGTTCTGCATAAGTAAGGCCCACGAACATAATCGTAATTCCGCCCAGGACAAACGCAAGCATGGCTCCGGCAGTTCCGGCCTTCAAAATCCATTGGCCTGCCATAACTACCCAACTCCAGCCGATCATGGCGCCAAAGGCGATAGAAAAGACATCCTTCTTTCCGAGGACGCGGTCAAATTTGCTCTTTTGTTTTTTGATGCTGCTCATCATATCACTCCAATCAATATTTTTGTATTCCCCAGACTGTATTGTCTGAAATGCCGACTATGTATACCTGAACCCCTCGCAATGTACGCCCATACAGGCAGGCGGATGCAAATGCGCCCCATGAGGCGTGCCCCAAAGGACTGCCTTGGCCTATATAGGCAGCAGGACAGGAATGTGCCCAGCTCGTACAGCGAATATAAATTCATTGCCATATCAACTTGCCTGATTGCCCTATTGCTGTGTTGTATTCAATGGCCGCAGCTTCCGCTGCGCTTCATGCAGACGTCTTACACTCGGGCAGTCACCCTGTGCCGATATAGTGGAAATTTATGATCCGCTGTACTTGGTATATCTAAAGACATCCCCCAACATATGCCCCTAGATATACTGAATATTAATTTCAGTATAAGATAACATAATCAAGCCATAATATTTTTTTATTATACACAAAAATTTGATTAGACTCTAGTACTAATTTAAGCCAGGGAAGGAATGCATCTGAAGTCAAAGACCCCGATGCAGGTATACGGGGCATTAAACTGGCAGTGATGCAGGCATCGGAGGGTTAGACCCTCGCGGCAGTCGCCAAATGGATTGTAAACATGTCCGCTTGGCTCGCTGCCCGCGGAAATCAAAGTATGTGTTATAATTTATACTCGAGGGTATCCCCTGCCGGACGTAGACCGCCCATGCCAATGGCCGGTACCTTTCAATGTTAAATGGCCGGCAGGCTTTATGAGATAAATAAAAAAACGCACAGAAGGGACACTTCACATAAGGAAGTGTCTCTTTCGGCATTTTTAAGCATTTGTAATGACGGTTGGATATGATGAATTTGTAGGAAAACTAAATATATCGGAGGAAACTACAATGAAATCATTATATAAACAATTCGGTGGTACATACCATAATGAAAGTGATTATTTAATTCCAAATCTTACACTTCCTAAGAGCGAAGAAAACTATATTGGTATTTATGGACAACGGCATTTGAAATTTTTACAAAAGAACCGCAGATTGACTTATATTAATTTACTTACAAGTGGAACGCTTGATGAATATCTTTTCGAGATTGACAAACAAGCACGAGAGCGTTTTTGTCGGATTGTAGAGCAGTTAAAAACAACACAGGGTATTACTGAACAGGCGAAAGCTGAGAGTCCTATGGAATGGATTAGAAAAATGAATGGTATTAGGCAGCAAGCTGAAGAAATCGTTTTAAATGTATTATTATACAACTAAAAAGTATGTGCCAATAAAGGCAGATATATATGCTTATTTTTAGAGACGATTGCTTTTATAAACAATCCTAAAGCTATGGAAATGTAATTAATCTATTTCTGTGGCTGTCATAACAGTATAGGATATCTGAAAAAAGCAAGAATTTTATAACGGACTGACCGAAGAAAAAACGGCATTGGCGTGTAGCTGATGTCGTTTTGTGGGAAGTAATATAATACAATGTAATAGTTTTATCTCTATTTGGGTAAGAATATATTATTAGAGGTGGATATTTATATAGAAAATAGTGGCGAAAGGTGGTATAATTGATGGAAATGGCGACATTGGAGGAGATTTATATGAAATTGCTTCGTCTGCAAATCGAAAAGCTCTATGGGCATTATAATTATGATAATATCACATTTAATTCTGATGTAACTTTTTTGTATGGACTAAATGGTTGTGGAAAAACCACTATCCTAAATATTACTGAGGCTATAATTACGGGACAAATATATAAATTGTTTGACTATGATTTTAAGAAAATAGTATTACAATATGCCCCTAAAAACGATATAAAAAAAGTGCAAGAAATAGTTATAGTACGGGAAGATAATCAACTTCTTACAAAGTTTAATGAGCAAGAAAATGTAATTGAAAGAAATGTAGAGATATTAAAGGAAAACAGAGGCAGAGATAGGGATTTTGAAAAAATTAGATATTATTTTAATAGATATGAATTTTTAATGGAAATTAAAAGGATTTTTAATTATGTTTATCTTCCGTTAAATCGCTCATCTGTAGTTTATGATTTTGATAATGAAGATAATATGTTTTTTTATCGGAGAAATAGAGCAATTTATGTTGATGACTCTTTTGATGAACCAATTAATAAAGATTTAGCAATGGTGCAAATTGAGCGATTAATTGAAGAAAGCTGTAGAAAAATTAATTCTCAAATATCAGATATAAGCGATAGATTTAGGAACAATATACTCAAATCTTCATTAGATGTAAATGAACAATACATTAATTCAGATAATCTGCTAAATGAAATCATTAGTCAGCAGGCGAATATTAATAGTATTCGGGCAACTAAAACGGCATATATCAAGATATTAAAAGATTTATCACTGATAACTAAAGATGAGGAAATACATTTTGCCGAATTTTTTGATGGAATATGCAATGACATTAGCAAAGAAAAAGAGGGAATAAAAGCAACTACTCTTTTAAAAATGTACGAAGTTATTAAAATTAAAAAAATTGTCTCTCTCGCAGAAGAAATGGAAAAACAAAAAGCTAATATAAGAAAACCTATTGAAAAATTTATAGATACGATGAATGAATTCATTAATACTGGCGAAGATGAAAAAGTAATTAAAATTAACCCTATGGGACATGTATATTTTACAACTAAGTATAGCAAAAAACCCATAAGCATACAATTTTTATCTTCTGGTGAGAAACAGTTAATTACTTTTTTTGCAAATCTGATTTTTAAAGTTAAGAATAGTACATCGGGTATATTTGTTGTTGATGAACCAGAATTATCTCTTCATCTTTTTTGGCAAAAGATATTTGTAGAAAAGACATTAGAAATTAATAAGAATATACAATTGATTTTTGCTACCCATGCACCAGAGATTATAGGAAAGAATAGAGATAAAACATTTAAACTTGAGAAAAAATATGTCGATTAGGTGATTAGATTATGGAAAATGCACATGAGTTATTATATTCTTCAGAAGCAAGGGCAACTGAATATTTATTTTTTGGTGATTTAAATGACATTAATGTATTTGTAGAAGATGAGGGAAAAGAATTTGAATACGAAACTATCTTTAAAAGACTATTAGGTAAAAAATACAGGATTGTAAAAATTTTTGGAGTAGGAGGTAAAGTTGAATTAAAGAAATATTTTGATGAGTTTGGAGTAAATAATAAGGATAATCCACAGATAAAGAATATCTATCTCGCAGATGGAGATTTTGATTGGTATATATGTCAAGATGAAATGGTTGATAACCCTAATTTTATATATTTAGAAACATATAATATAGAAAACTATTTCATCGATAAAAAGGCATGTGAAAAATTTTCAAAAGGACAATTAAAATGTTCAGATAAAGAAGTGGAAGTAAAGGTGGATTTTGATAATTGGAAAAATAGGATAATTAGCCAAGCGAGCCGCCTATTTTATTATTATTGTTATATAAAAAAAGTGTATCCACAAGAAAAAAGTGTTTCACGCTCACCGTATCTTTTCATAGACAGTAGAAATGGTTATGAAAAAGAGGGTGCTTTTGAAGAATATAAAAAACACGTACTTTCGTTAAATGCAGAAGCTGAAGCAGAAGTAGAAGAAATAATGGATTGTTATCATAGAAAACATAGCGATGAGTTTAATTTGATTTGTGGAAAATTTCTATTTGAAAGCCTATATTGCCATATTCGAGATATTACGAAAATAAAATTTCGAAAAGATGATTTTAGGTGGCATATGATATGTAATTTTGACATTAAGAAATTAGAATATGTCAAGGATAGAATTTTAGCAGTTATGGCAGCTTAAGAAGATGATTTATTATAGAAAATATTACATAGTCGAGAGGTTTTCTTAACGGAAAATCCCTCGGCTTTTTCTATTTCGAGAGATGATGAATTTGAAATGCGAAGCAACAGACGCCTATGTGTAGTTTCACCCTATCGCTATCGAACGGGTAAAGTGAATAGAAGTGCGTGCTGTATTTCAAAACAAAGGTATGTCGGGCAAGCCGTTGACAACTGTAATTCCATACGGCTACAAGAAAAACGAAACCAATCATGACGAATGGCTTGTTGATGAAGAAGCTGCTGAGATTGTGCGAAAAATATTCCACTTATGCGTTGAAGGGTATGGACCGACACAGATAGCAAACATTCTATTTTCGGAGGGAATTCCAACGCCGACTGAATATTGGCAATCACAGGGCAGAAAAACCTCTGCTTTACCTTCTGTTCCGCATAAGTGGACTGCAAGAACGGTTGCAGATATTCTTGAAAGACAGGAATATATCGGCGATACGGTAAACTTCCGTTCCACTACACGTTCTTTCAAAGATAAAACGAAAATTGAGCGACCAAAGGAAGAATGGAAAGTCTTTGAGAATACCCACAAAGCCATTATTGATAGGGAAACTTGGGATCTTGTGCAGACGCTTCGGGCAAACAAACGCAGACCGAACCGCACAGGTGAGGTCAGTATGTTTTCAGGCTTGCTTTACTGCGGGGATTGCGGCGAAAAGCTGTATTACAGCGTGACGAATAATTACAGCCGAGAGCAGGCATATTTCTTCTGTTCCAGCTACCGCAAGAATACGGCAAACTGCACCGCACATTATATCCGAGAGAAAGTAGTCTATGCCTTAGTGCTTGAAAGTTTAAGGCGTGTTCTGTTCTATGTACAGGCTTTTGAAAAGCAATTCGTACAGGAGCAACTTGAGAAATCGATCGAAGAACAGAAAAAGGAGTTTGCCAAAAAATGCCGAGAGCTTGCGAAATCCGAAAAGTGTATTGCAGAATTAGATGTACTATTTCAGCGGATTTATGAGGATAATGTATCGGGCAAGTTGACTGACGAGCGTTTTACAATAATGTCGGAAAGCTGTGAAGCAGAGCAAAAATCGCTTAAGGAAACGGTTGTTATGCTGCGTAATGAAATCAACGCACAGGACGATAAAACATCAAATGTGCTTGCGTTCGTGGAAAAGGTTAAGGAATACACGGAAATCAAGGAGCTGACTCCTGCTGTTGTTAATGAGTTTATCGACTATATTATGGTTTCAAAAAAGCAGGTCATAGACGGTAAAACCGTATATCCGATTTATATTTACTACAACGGAGTTGGTATCATAACAGTCCCATCTGCTGAAGAATATGAAGAAATGTTCCAAGAACGCTTAAAACAGAAGCGTGCAAAGGAACAAAAAACGGCATAGCCACGAATGACTATACCGTAATTTGTCAGAGCTGCCCTCGTCCCCTCCACTTCCTTATGTGAAGGGGACGAACTGCGGAGATAGTTCTGTGCGGGCATATGGCACGAGTTTAAGTATATCTTTTAATGGTTTCTTTTAATACATATTTTTTGTCACTGTAACGGCCGGAAATATAACTGTTTGCAAGTTTTTCAAGCTCATCAGGAAGCGGATTTAGGCGGATGTCAGGTCCATATTTGCGGATCAGGGCCTTTTTAAGGAGATAATCGCAGACATGGGGGTTTTTAGGAAGGAGGGGGCCGTGCAGGTAGGTGGCAATGACATTTTTATAGACTACCCCTTCATAGCCTGATTTGCCTGTATTCCCCAGGCCAAAAAAAACTTTTCCGAAGGGGGTGTGGCTGCCAATATATGTCCTGCCACCGTGGTTTTCAAAGCCTACAACAGGTGTGTCAAATAAAGGGCTGTTCAGGACAATATTGCGGATCAGGCGTTTGGGTTCCCATTCTGTTGTGATATCTAAAATAGAGAGTCCCTCAATGGTTTTGCTGTCTGTCCTGTAATATTTGCCGAGAAGCTGATAACCTCCACATACGGCCAGGACAACACCGCCGTCCTCCACATAATCTTTGAAATCCCGGCGGATATTCTGAAGATGCCCGCAGACCAATTCCTGCTCTCTGTCAGAGCCGCCTCCCAAGAGTACAATATCTAATTTATGGAAATCTATGGCATCTCCGGAAAGGAAAGGGATGACCTGAGCCTCTATTCCCCGCCACTCCAGGCGTTTCCTGAAACACTGTATATTTCCCCGGTCCCCATAAAGGTTTAATAAATCCGGGTATAAATGGCCTATTGTCAGTTTTCTGTCCATAGTTATGCATCTCCTTTCTGTGATTCCTGAAGATTTGTCAGCATACGGTTTGTACTGTAAAGGCCGGAATAGTTGACGATTACATACAGATTGCCTGTCCCGCCTGCAAGCAGGCCCGTGACAGAAGCCTGCAAATCTGTAGTGGATTCACAGGGAATATCCTCATATTTAAGGCGGAGTCCCATATCATGGCGGCGGGTGCCAGCCGTAATAATAGATTTACACTGCGCGTCAGCCAGATACTGAAAATCCACATCCCAGAGCCAGGAGACATCTTCCCCATCCTGGTAGGTGTCGTTAATCTGGATGATAATATCTTTTGGCTCTGTATCTTTTAGTACAAGAGAAATCTTCTGCTGGAAACCAATCGGATTCTTAGCAAGGTGGAGCTGGATACAGGCGTTGCCCACAGTAAAAATACTTTCCCGGTTATTGCCATAGTCAAATGCCTCCGCCATAGACTTAAAATGTCCTGTATTCGCCCCCAGCGCGCGAAGGGCCGTATAGGCGGACAATGTATTGTATATATTGTAGGGCGTGCGGGCAGTAGAATGTATGTCCATGCCATCCATGAAAAAAGAATACACTCCATCCTGAAGCTGGATATTCTCGGCTGTATAGTCAGGGTCAGGGCGCCCTAAGCCGCAGGAAGGGCAGTGATAAATGCCGAGCTGGCCGTAGTGGAAGAAATCATATTCCAGTTTTTTGCCGCAGGAACGGCAGAATATACTTTCCCTGATTTCTGAACGGGAAATATCGTCGAAAATCTGTTCGCTGATCCCATAGGTGACAAAAGGATTTCCACTCTCCAGAGCCAGTGTATAGGAAAGTACATCGTCACAGTTTATGGCCAGTACTGTATCAGGGACACTGGATATGGCGGTTTTTAGCTTATTGAAGGTAATATCTACTTCACCGAAGCGGTCCAGCTGATCTCTGGAAATATTTGTGAGAAGTGCGCAGTCCGGCTTAAGTCTGGGCAGCACGCCCACAGATGCAATCTCGTCCACCTCAATGCAGGCATAATCAGCGTCCAGGCGGCAGCGGCTGTCTGTGGCCAGCACAAAGGCAGAAATAATTCCGTTAAGCATATTGGCGCCTGTGCGGTTGATGATTACTTTTTCCCCCTCTGCTTTCAGGGCATGATATATAATACTGTTTGTTGTAGTTTTCCCATTGGTGCCCATAGTGACGACAGTCTTTTTACGTACCATGCCGGACATGGTGGAAAGAATCCTGGGATCTATCAGGCGGGCCACATATCCCGGGAAAGTAACCCCGCTTCCTCTGTTTAGTTTTTTGATCAGTGTGCTTGTGAGTTTGGCACACTTTATGGCAAGTATACTTCTAAGTCTCATAATTTTACTTCAACTCTTATCCTTTTCTATATAATTTATGTAGGACTGTAATGGGCGGCCTGATCTGCTCTAAGGCTGCACCGCATAATTTAGGAGCTTCTTAAGGCTGTTGTGGAACTGCCTATTCTGTGCGTGGAGCTTTAACCGTTCGGTTCCTGTTTTATTCTGCTCAATGTAAGCATCGTATTTAGAGAATAATACGTGATAGTCCATGTTCTGCTTCTGCCCCCAGCGGACTAGTACCCAGTTCATGGCATCTGGCTGCCAGTAATCCATAGGGATATCGGCTATTTTAAGTGTGGTGATACACTGCACGGCGTTCATGGCAAGGGCGGCCAGCTGTTCAGTAATTTCTGCTTCATAACGGCTGCGCCTTCCCAGTTTTTTTAAAAGCCTGGCGGGAAGTCCTTCTTTTTTGGTATTCAGATCCATCAGGCTGGCGCCCTCTGCCACAAGTTCATACAGCCGGTAGGCAGCATTCCAGTAAGTTGCAAAGGAAATCTTAGGTTCCTCCCCAGGCTGAGGGTTTTCCACAGTATAAGTGCGGAATATCCGTTCAGTGCCGCCGGACAGCTGGAGGTCATACTGCTTTCTTTTGTCAGGGACGGAAAGAATGCGGTAAGCTTCTAAAATTTCCTGCATATATGATGTAGTATCTATATTACTGCCCATATTGGCATCAGGATGGTATACTTTTGCCAGGGCATTCTTTGCAGCTGTTATTTCTTCAAGAGTTGCTTCTCTGGACACACCGAGAATTTCATAATATGTACGGGTTTCCATTGCCTCCTCCTTATCTTAATTATTCATAATTCCCACGTTTATATTACGATATATAGTTGGAAAAATCAAGAAAAGATACTGCCGGACATATGCAGGTGCAATGAATATCTCCGGCAGGCCGTTTGATATTGTTTTATGGCTGTGTATGGAAAGTCAGCATATCAGCCCTGGAACAGGCTTTCTACATAATTTCTCATTTCTTCCCGGCTGTGTTTTTGGCTGGCCTTCTCAATAATCTCCTGTTGTTCAGGGCGGGAGAGCTTTGAGAAATAATTCAGTGCATCGGAATGCTGGGCAAGGGCCATTGTAAAGCCTATGGGAAGTTCTTCATTATATATCATAATTGTATTCTCCTTTCAGGAAATCTTGCGGCCGCAGCCGGCCTGTCAGCAAACTGCGGCCTTCATAAGGTTAGTATGTACTGGTTTCTCAAGTTCATACTGATTATTATAAAGTGGCTGGAGTTTGTCCAGCCATGATGAAATTTAGGTTATTAGCCAGAGACCCGATGCAGGCAACAGGGTATTAGTTCCTGACGGCAGCCGCCAACTAACTGGACATGTAAGCATGTCCGCTTGGCCCGCTGCCTGTGGGAATAAAAAATAATAAAATTTTATCCCAAAATAGAAAAAGAATGACTGAAAATCAGGGAAATGCTATAATGTTTTTAAAGGGGGGACCTAGATGATTTTAAGTGTGAGCAGAAGGACAGATATACCATGCTGTTATACAGAATGGTTTTTTAACCGGCTGGAAGAGAAAAGGGTATATGTGCGCAACCCTTTTAATATAAGGCAGATTCATGAAATTGAGATTACTCCAAAAACAGTAGATGCAATTGTATTCTGGACTAAGAATCCAGAACCTATGTTGGGAAGGCTGGGACTTTTGCGTGAATTTATGTATTATTTTCAATTCACATTGACAGGTTACAAGGAAGATGTAGAGCCAGCCCTGGCAGATAAAAAATACCTTGCCACAGTATTTTCCAAACTGGCTGAAAGGATTGGGAGCGAGAGGGTAATCTGGAGATATGACCCTATCTTTTTTAATTCCAGATACACACAGGCATACCATATCCAGGCATTTACAAGACTGGCAGAGATGCTGGAGGGCAGCACCCGCAGGGCCATGATCAGTTTTATGGATCCATACAGGCGGACAAAGGCAAACGCAGGCCTGCTGAATGCAGAGAGGCTTACAAATCCCAGTCTTATAGAATTTGCCGGGCAGTTGGCGGATATTGGGGCCGCACATGACATAGAGATATGTACCTGTGCAGAGGAAATAGATTTGGCGTCAGCAGGAATCCAACATGGCTGCTGCATTGACAAAAAGTTAATCGAGGAGCTGACTGGCAGCCAGCTCAATGTGAAAAAGGATACATCCCAGCGGGCGTACTGCGGCTGTGCAGAAAGTATAGATATTGGCGCCTATAATACATGCAGGAACGGGTGTCTGTATTGCTATGCCAATTATAGTGACAGTCTGCTGGCAAGGTCCCGGGTCGCCTTTGATGTGGGCGCGCCGATTTTGTGCAGCCAGTTAAGTAGTGGAGATAAGGTTGTGAAAAAGAAAATGAAATCTCTCAAAGACCCTCAAATGCGTCTTTGTCTGTAAAGGGAATGGCGCTGCAACTTTAGAAAATGAAAGAGAAAATATAAAAGCCGGCATAGAGGAGAAATATATATGCAATATACAGTACCACAATATTACAGCAAATTTCAGTGCTTGGCAGGAAGCTGCCCGGATACATGCTGTGCAGGGTGGCAGATTGGGATTGATAAACACTCATTAAGGCGTTATAGGAAAGTAGGGGGAACCCTCAGGAACAGGCTTTATAACGAAATAGATAAGGGGAATCAGGTATTTCGTCAGTATGAAGGACGCTGTGCTTTTTTAAATGAAGAGAACTTGTGCGATCTTTACCTCGAAGGGGGGAAAAGTTTATTTTGCCGCACTTGCAGGATGTACCCCAGGCATATTGAAGAATTCGAGGGACTGCGGGAGGTGACGCTTTCCTTATCCTGCCCTGGGGCAGCGGAATTGATTTTAAGGGAAAAGGAATGTGTTAAGTTTGTGACAAAGAATATCCCCAGGGAGGAGAAAGGGGAATATGAGAATTTTGACTTCTTGCTTTTCACGAAACTGATGGATACAAGGGATGTTATGTACCAGATTTTGCAGGAAAGGGATACTCCTTTTAAGGTCAGGATGGCCATGGTACTGGCCCTGGGCCATGACTTACAGCAGAGAATGAATAGAAATGCCCTGTTTGGGGCAGACAGTCTTTTAAAGCGGTATCAGGGGAGAAAAGCAAGGAAATGGTTCGCCGGGCAAATGGCAGGTTATGAAGGGCAGGACCCGCAAGTTTATAAGAAGATTATGGAAAATGCCTTTTCTATACTGGACTGCCTGGAAGTGCTGAGAAAGGACTGGCGCAGATATTTGAGGCAGAAAAGGGATGTCCTCTCCAGGCATAAGTGGGGCAAAGAGGCAGCCATACAGGGAATACTGCCAAAATTCTATATACAGAGCGGCAATAGGGATAAGGCTGGGTATGAGATCCAGTTTGAAGTCATGTGGGAGCAGCTTATGGTTTACTTTTTGTCTGTTTATTTCTGCGGCGCGGTCTATGATGGAGATGCGTGGGGAAAAGTAAAATTTTCATTTTTTAATACTATATTTATAAGAGAAATGGCCGACGCCCTGTGGATTCAGAATGGAGGAGATATTTCTGCTGTGGAGATCCAAGAGGCTGCATGCAGGTATTCCAGGGAAGTAGAACATTCTGATTTTAACCGGAGAAAGATGGAAGAATTGCTGGGAAATGAAAAATTATTTGGGATAGAGGCATTGCTGAAAATGATCTGAGGATAGAGCCGCAGTACAGCATTTCAAAATAATCATTTCAAAAAGTCATACAGCAGGAGGTGTGGAAGATGAAGGCAGTTGTTTATGAGGGGAGAGGGAAAATCGCACTAAAGGAGCGCCCGATACCGGGGATTTTAAAGGATACCGATGCAGTGATACGGGTGACTCTGGCTACAATATGTTCCAGTGACCTACATATAATCCACGGGGCGGTACCAAGGGCAGAGGAAAATATTATATTGGGGCATGAGTTTGTGGGTATTGTGGAACAGACGGGGCCTGAGGTAAAGAAGGTGAAACCAGGGGACCGTGTGGCGGTGAACGTGGAATCTTTCTGTGGGAACTGTTATTTCTGTAAAAAAGGTTATGTAAACAACTGTACAGATCAAGACGGGGGATGGTCCTTAGGGTGCAGGATTGACGGCGGGCAGGCCGAATTTGCCAGGATCCCCTTTGCTGATAATGGGCTGACAAGGATTCCTGACAGTGTCAGTGATGAGGCTGCGCTTTTCACAGGGGATTTATTGTCTACTGGATATTGGGCAGCCAAAATGTCGGATGTTGGGCCAGAAGATACGGTAGCCGTATTAGGAGCCGGGCCTGCAGGCATGGCAGCCATGATGTGTGTAGGGCTGTATCATCCAAAGAAGATTATAGGTATTGATATTGACGAGAGGCGGCTGGAACTGATACAAAAAAATAGGTTGGCCGATCTGGCTCTGAATCCATGCAGGGATGATGTGGACAGAGCCGTCAGGGAAATGACTGGACAGAGAGGAGCGGATTTTGTGCTGGAGGCCGCCGGAACTAGCGATACTTTTGAGATGGCATGGAGGATTGCGCGCCCTAATGCTGTTGTCGGGATCGTGGCTATGTATGAGGAACCTCAGATATTGCCCCTGCCGGATATGTATGGAAAGAACCTGACCTTTAAAACTGGAGGCGTGGATGCAGCAGATTGCGGAAAGATTCTGGAGTTAATTGCACAGGGAAGGCTGGATGCAGGATGCATGATTACTCATAGGACATCCCTGGAGCACATTCTTGAGGCATACACTATTTTTGAAGGCAGGGAGGATGGTGTGGTAAAGTATGCAGTGAAGATTCCGTAAGTTTTGGGTTCTATTTATATACTCCTTCTACTATATTGTTAATAGACAATGTGGCAGAGGGAGTTTTTTATGAAAAAATTTCTGGCAGTATTTTTAAGTGCATTGCTGTGTGTGCAAAACGTGTATGCAATGCTGGCGAAAGAGTATATTGTCTATGAAGATACGGAGGAGGCCGCACAGGGTGAGAATGCTGAGGCGGCCGGGGAGGAGGGGGCCCCTGCCCAAAATGCAGGCCCAGAGGTCAGCGCCCCGTCCGCTATATTGATGGAAGCATCCACCGGGGAAGTTATCTATGAAAAAGATGCGGATACACCCCGCCCACCGGCCAGTGTCACAAAGGTGATGACCATGCTGCTTATATTTGACGCATTGGCGGAAGGGAAAATAAAGGCGGAAGATGAGGTGACTACATCAGAATATGCTGCCTCCATGGGCGGTTCCCAGGTATTCTTAGAGCCGGGGGAAACCCAGAGCGTGGATACAATGCTAAAATGCATTTCCGTGGCCAGCGCCAACGACGCCTGTGTGGCCATGGCAGAATACATATCTGGAAGTGAGGAAGAATTTGTCAGGCAGATGAATGAGAGGGCAAAGGGACTGGGGATGGAGAACACAAACTTTGTCAACTGCAATGGACTGGACGTGGACGGACATGTGACCACTGCCAGAGATATTGCCCTGATGTCGAGGGAGCTGATTACGAAATACCCACAGATACACGATTATTGTATGATATGGATGGAGAATATTACGCATACAACCAAAAAGGGTACTACAGAATTTGGACTTACAAACACAAACAAGCTCGTCCGCCAATATGAATACGCAACAGGTTTGAAGACCGGGTCTACGGGTTTGGCTAAATTCTGCGTGTCTGCAACAGCGAAAAAGAACGATATTGAAATGATTTCTGTTATCATGGCCGCAGAAGATTCAAAAGCACGGTTTAGGGATGCCACGGCACTGCTCAACTATGGTTTCGGAAAATGCCAGCTTTACAAAGACGAAAACCCTGAAGCGCTGAGCAACATAAAAATAAAAGGCGGTGTGGAGGAAAGCGTGCCATGCGAATACAATAAAACCTTCAGTTACTTAAATACTACAGGAGAAGACCTTTCCGGCATCACCAAAAAACTTAAATTAAAGAAAGACATGGACGCACCTGTTAAAAAAGGCGATATTGCAGGAAGCCTGACATATGAATTAGATGGGAAAGAAATAGGGAAAATTGATGTAGTTATTACCAAAGATGTGGAGAAAGCAGGATTTTTAGACTATTTGAAGAAGGTGGTAGGTTATTTTAGGACGTAACCTTTTTTCAAAAGGTTACGTCCTAAATTGAACTCAGTGGTGTACCAAAACCAACAATAATTTGTATTTGGTACTAAAAAATGGTAGGATAGTAAAATAAACGGGTATTTTTAAATTGTATACTAGAATACAATTAAGGAGGGAGTTATGGATTTTGCGAGGATGATCGACCACACGGTTTTAAAACCGGAGGCTACGAAGGCGGATGTGGATAAGTTATGCCGTGAGGCTGTTGAATGTGGATTTCATTCAGTCTGTGTAAATTCTAGTTTTGTATATTATTGTGCACAGAGGCTGAAGGAAAGTGATGTAAAGGTCTGTACAGTTGTGGGGTTCCCGCTGGGGGCAATGTCCACAGAGGGAAAGGTGGGAGAGACGCTTGCAGCTGTCAGGGACGGGGCAGATGAGGTGGATATGGTGGCACACATAGGCATGATTAAGAGTGGAGACTGGGAGTATGTTAAAGAGGATATTACATCTGTGGTAGATGTAGCCGGGGATCGTATATGTGTGAAAGTGATTATTGAGACATGTCTGCTTACGGATGAGGAGAAAGTACAGGTATGCAGGATTTGTAAGGAGGCTGGGGCGGATTTTGTGAAAACATCCACCGGGTTTTCCACAGGAGGGGCAACTGTGGAGGATATCGGGCTGATGCGGCAGACGGTAGGGCCTGTCATGGGGGTAAAGGCTTCAGGGGGCATCCGTTCGGCTAAGACGGCTAAGGCCATGGTACAAGCAGGCGCAGACAGGCTGGGTACAAGCTCGGGCGTTGCCATCGTGGAAGGACAGCTGGATGATTAAGGGGATCTTAGCAGTCCTACTGGGACTGGCCGCTGTATTTCTGGCAGAGTCAAAAAGAGAGCTTGGATTCTTTAAAATTACCCGGTATAGCCTTAGTGTTCCAAAATTAAAGGCGTTAGATAGTGAGAAGAAGATTCTGCTGTTGGCAGACCTGCATAATAAAACCTATGGGGACAACAATGAAAGGCTGCTACAGGCTGTCAAGGAAGAACACCCAGATTTGATTTTGATAGCAGGAGATATGCTGATAGGAAAGGAAGAACCTGCCTATGAGAATGGACTGAACTTTGTCAGTATGCTTCCGTCCATATGCCCTGTGTATTATAGTCTGGGAAACCACGAGCAGCGGATGAAAGAAATGCCCCAAAAATATGGCGGGGCAGCCTTTCGTGAATATAAGGCCAGGCTGTTGGGCGCAGGTGTCCATATGCTGGAAAATGAGAAAGCTGAGATTATGCTGGACAGGCTTCGCGTACAAATATATGGCCTGGAGCTGCCTCTTTATACCTATAAGAAGTTCAAAAGACATACAGTGGCTCCAGGGGACATTCAAAAATGTATTGGACGTGCCCATAGGGATAAGTTTCAGATTCTCCTGGCCCACAACCCTGTATATTTCCCCGCATATAGAGGCTGGGGGGCTGATCTTACAGTATCAGGCCATTTACACGGGGGAATTATACGCATCCCGGGCCTGGGAGGGATCATTACGCCCCAGGCCATCCTTTTCCCAAAATATTCCGGCGAGATGACAGTTGAGGATGGCCAGGCAATCGCTGTCAGCCGCGGCTTAGGCACGCATACAGTGAATATGCGGTTCTGCAATTATGCAGAAGTGGTCGCCATTACTCTCAGGCCGTACAAAACACTTGTACAATCATGAAAATTCCCGTATAATGAAATACAGTGCCAAAATCCAAAAGTGGAGAGAAAAGCTATGGGAATACCGGTGAAGCTGGAAGTGTTCGAAGGTCCTTTGGACCTTCTCCTTCATCTGATAGATAAAAATAAAATCGACATTTATGATATACCTATCGTGGAGATCACAAATCAATACATGGAGTATATCCGCAATATGAAACAGGAGGATTTGAACGTCATGAGCGAATTCCTTGTCATGGCCGCCACACTCCTTGACATAAAATGCAGGATGCTCCTCCCAAAAGAAATCAATGAGGATGGCGAGGAGGAGGATCCACGGCAGGAACTGGTAGAACAGCTCCTTCAATATAAAATGTATAAATATATGGCCTATGAGCTAAAGGACAGGCAGGTAGAGGCGGACCAGGTGCTTTATAAGAAGTCTACGCTTCCCGAGGAGGTAAAAGAGTATGTGGAGCCGGTGGATTTGGATGCCCTTCTGGGAGATTTGACGCTTAAGAAGTTAAATGACATATTTACAGACGTGATGAGGCGCCAGGATGATAAGATTGACCCGGTCAGGAGTAAGTTCGGAAAAATAGAAAAAGAAGAAGTTCCACTTCCCGTGAAGTTATCTTATGTAGAAGACTATGCCAGGACGCACCGGCGTTTCAGCTTCAGGCAGCTGTTGGAGAAGCAGGGAAGCCGTATGCATATTGTGGTGACATTCCTGGCAGTTCTGGAATTGATGAAGCTGGGGACTATCCGTGTAGAACAGGAGGGAACCTGTGGGGATATGATGATTGACTCACAGATTTGAAAGGGATGGATAAAGATATGGAAATAGAAAAGCTGCAGGGAGCTATCGAAGCAATCCTCTTTACGGTGGGGGAATCCGTGGAGCTGGGGAAGATTGCGTCTGTGATAGGCCATGATGAAAGTACAACCAAAAAAATAATCCATAATATGATGGACAAGTACGAATCAGAAGATAGAGGAATCCGTATTATAGAGCTGGAAAATTCTTTTCAGATGTGCACAAAGAAGGAAATGTATGAATACCTAATACGGATTGCAAAACAACCCAGAAAGTTTATACTCACAGACGTGCTTTTGGAGACACTCTCTATTATCGCATACAGGCAGCCTGTGACAAAGCTGGAAATCGAGAAGATCAGGGGGGTAAAATCAGACCATGCAGTCAGCAAGCTGGTGGAGTACGGCCTTGCGGAAGAAGCCGGAAGGATGGAGGCTCCTGGCAGGCCTCTTCTGTTTAAAACCACAGAAGAGTTTCTGCGCAGGTTTGGCGTCCAGTCTCTGGATGAGCTTCCCACAGTGAATCCAGAACAGATGCAGCATTTTAAGGAGGAGGCAGAAGACGAGGCACAGCTAAAGCTGGATATATGACAGAGCTTTGCAGGGGAGGTTCTACCCTGCTCTTTTTTTGCATACATACTAATAATAGTATATAGTTGGAGCGAAAACGAGCGTGAGGGAGAGAGAAGGAAAGACAGTAAGAAAATTGCCTGTACATAAAAGAAGATGGACGTCGGTTCTCTGTATAATTAGTATATGCTTTTTAAGCCTTTTTCCTGGGAAGGGCCGTATGCCTGAGATACAGGCAGCAGAAGGAGAGCCGGACAATTTATACGCCCAGTCGGCAGTGTTAATGGATGCGGACAGTGGGCGTGTTTTATTTTCAAAAAACGGGCAGCAGGAGAAGGCCATGGCCAGTACCACGAAAATTATGACTTGCATTTTGGCGCTGGAGTATGGAAAGCTGGATGAACAGATGGAAGTCAGTGATTATGCTGCCTCCCAGCCTAAAGTGCATCTGGGGGTGACGGCCGGGCAGCAGTTCTATTTAAGGGATCTCCTTTATTCCCTAATGCTGGAATCACATAATGATTCTGCCGTTATTATTGCCGAGAATATTGGGAAAAGCGTGGAAGGCTTTGCGGATATGATGAATGCAAAGGCAGAACAGCTAGGCTGTGGCAATACATATTTTATTACCCCTAATGGCCTGGATGCGGTGGATGAAAAGGGAACCCACCACACCACAGCAGAGGATCTGGCCAGGATTATGAAGTACTGTATTATGGACTCCCCCCAGAAAAGTATGTTTCTCGAAATAACAAGGGCGGGAAGCTATCAGTTTACAGACTGTTCGGGCCAAAGGTCATATTCCTGCACAAACCACAACGCATTTCTGCAGATGATGGAAGGCGCCCTTTCAGGTAAAACTGGCTTTACAGGAGATGCAGGGTATTGTTATGTGGGGTCCTTAAGGCAGGGAGAACGAACTTTTATTGTGGCTTTGCTGGCCTGTGGCTGGCCCAACAATAAAAGCTACAAATGGGCGGACACCAAAAAACTCATGAATTATGGGTTGGAAAATTATGAGTACCGGGAAATCTGGCAGGAAACAGATCCTGGGAATATCCTGGTCAAAAATGGGGCTGACAATGAAGAGCCTTTTAAAACAGAAATAGCTGTTCCGCTTGAGACAGTGGGGGAGGAAAAAGAGCTGAGGATGCTGCTAAGGAAAGATGAGCAGATAGATATTGCCCTGCATAAGGAGGAAATTCTCACGGCCCCTGTGTCAAAAGGGCAGAAAGTAGGGGAAGTCACATATATGCTGAATGGGGAAAAGATCAGGGCCTATGATGTGGTTACAACATCAGGGGTGTCTGAAAAGACTTTCTCCTGGTATTTTAAAACGATATTTGATCTATATTTTATGGAGCCTCCTAAACCCTTATCTCCGGGAAAAACAGCAGATTAAAGAATTCCTAAAATCATCAAATGTTATATTTTTACATGGAGGCCTTTGGTAAAGCCATAAAATTAGAAGTGAATAATAAAAAAAATCAATATAAATGATTAAATTTACCACTGG
>ERZ652168.180-NODE-180-length-25326-cov-16.2062_pt1 | contig 25326 bp, 26 predicted proteins | sample MGYA00514763_ERZ652168 | MGnify/ENA metagenome assembly ERZ652168
TATAGAGCGAGGGTGCCGCTCAATCATCTAATTTGATGATTTTGCGACACCCTCTTCATGTTCACGGCGTATCTCCTCAAAACATTCTGAGGCTGTCCACAGCTGATTAGTAGGCGTTAAGACAGCCTTGTAGGGGAGCGGGCCTGCCCCGCATCTGCGCAGTGCGGCAAGAGCCTGGTTTAAGCGTTTGTCGTCAAAAAAAGCAAAAACAATCATAGTGTCCGGCAATTCTTCCCCATTATAAGGGGTTTCTGCACGGATTATATCTTTTAAACCCGCCAGCGCTCCCAAAGGCTGGCTATACTCTTCCGGCTTGATATATTTCAGCCTGATATGCAGAGGGAAAAGTGCCATTTCGATTTTCAGGCGCTTTTCCTTTTCTGGTATATGGAACAATAAAATAGTTTCTTTCATGAGATATCCTCCTTATTTTTCCATTGTAGCCCATTTTAATAATTTAGGGAAGGGGCAGGCAGAAAAGTAGTTGACAAATCCACATAATAGATATATAGTTGTACTAACACAATAGTACAAAAATGTTGTGGAAAGATGTTTTTGAACAATATTTTTAGAGAAAGGAAAAATTCACAAATCCTGTCACAGATATGGATTTGTGTCCCGCAAATACAGACTTTTCTGTTATTGCCGGGAGCGGTGCCAAATATGATTGAGATTAAGAATCTGACAAAGGTCTACAAGCTGAATAAGAAGCAGATGAAGGAGTCAAAAACCACAAATCCTATAAAAACTGCTGTGGATGACCTGAGCCTGAGTGCCCGTCCGGGAGAGATATATGGATTGCTTGGCCCAAATGGAGCGGGAAAGACAACAACACTGCGGTGTATTTCTACTATTATTAAACCTACTAAGGGAGAAATCTATGTGGCAGGGCATGAGGTACAGAAGGAGCCGGAAAAAGTCCGGGAGAGAATCGGTTTCCTGACAGGGGACATTAAGCTGGACCCCCAGTTTTCTGTGGACTATATGTTTGATTTTTTCGGGAAGCTCCATGATACCCCCGAGGACAGACTGAAAGCCAGGAAAGAAGAGCTTTTCACATATTTTGGCATTCAGGATTTTTCCCACAAAAAGATAAAAGAACTTTCTACAGGAATGGCCCAGAAGGCTGCCATTGCCGTATGCCTTGTCCATAATCCGGACATTGTTATTTTTGATGAACCCACCAATGGACTGGATGTAGTGACAGCGAGAAGTGTGACAGATTACTTGAAGAAATTGAGGGATGAAGGAAAACTGGTTGTCATCTCGACTCATGTTATGTCCGAGGCAGAGAAAATCTGTGACAGGATTGGAGTAGTGATTGATGGCTGTAAGGTGGCTGAGGGCAGCTTGGAGCAGATTCTGCACGAGACCGATGCAGAAGATCTGGAGGATGCTTTTTTTGAACTTTACAGGAGTAAAAAGGGAGGGAAATAAGATGGGCGGCATCAGGCAGATATGTGGTAAAGAACTGGCGAGAATATTTAAAGATGGGAAGATGGTTTTTTCTGTTTTTATTCTACCTGTGGTGATTATGGTTGGTATTATGATGCTGGTGAGCAATCTCAGCAGCAGCCAGGAAAAGGATGTGGAGGCGCATAAATCGGTGGTATATATACAGAACATACCGGAAGGGTTTGAGGACTACCTTCTAAAGTCAGATAAAGAATGTAAGGTGTTTGAAGCCAGTGACCGAACCCAGATTGAGAACTTTTTGCGAGAGGGGGAGGCAGACCTGCTGATCGAATTCCCAGAAGGGTTTCAGGATGCAGTGATGAATTACAAGGCAGGGGATGAGGTACCCCAGGTTAAAACATATTATAATCCGTCGGAGGATTATTCCCGTGCAGCTTACGATAAAATTTCAGCGGGAGTGCTGGAAGGGTACAGGCAGATGCTTTTGGCAGGCCGCGTGGATGATATGGAAGGACTTACGGTATTTACAGTCAATTCCGACAATCCAGATATGATTATACAGGATGAGGAGAAGGCCGGAGGGAAGGTGCTGGGTTCTATGATCCCTTACTTTGTAACCATACTTCTGTTTGCCGGAGCCATGGGAATTGGCACAGATATGGTAGCCGGAGAGAAAGAAAGAGGGACGATGGCAAGCCTTCTTGTATCCCCCATCAGGAGGAGTTCCATTGTGTTGGGGAAAGTTTTCGCCCTGATGATTATTTCTGGTGTATCCTCAGTGGTGTATGTGGGGGCGCTGGTTGCATTTATGCCCCAGATGATGGGGGGCATGGGCGACGGTATAAGCTTAAGTCTGAGTGCGGCCCAGATAGCAATGCTGGCAGCGCTGTTGATTGCCATTGCCTTTTTATATTCAGCTATTATTGTATTGATTTCCGTATTTGCCAAGACAGTGAAGGAGGCCAGCTCCTATGTAATGCCGGCTTACATGCTGATTTTGGTGCTGGGGATTACTACAATGTTTACAACAAAGACGCCCCAGCAATGGCTTTATGCAGTTCCGGTGTACAATACTTCACTGACTCTGCAAGGCATTCTGACCCAGGAGGTGACTGGGATGCAGTATGGGCTTACTCTCGGGGTGACTTTGCTTTTAGGGGCCGTGCTGATTGTAGTTATTGCCAGGGCATTTGAAAGTGAGAAAGTAATGGCCATATAATACACAGAATTTAGGATACCTGCATACAGTAACAGTAAGGAGAGCTGCCGCTGTATGCAGGTATTTTTGTGTGGTGAAATAAATGAGATTATGTGAATTGAGAGAAAAGGAAGTTATTAATGTATGCGACTGTAAAAGGCTGGGATGTATTGTAGATGTAGAGATTGATATCTGCGAGGGAAGGGTGGAGGCCATCGTCATTCCGGGGCCTGGGAAAATATGCGGATTCCTTGGGACAGACGGGGAATACGTCATCCCATGGCACTGTATTAAGAAAATAGGGCCTGATATTATTTTAGTAGAAATCAGAGAAGAAAAATTTTTGCAAAAGTACTAGTTATTGTGTATAATTAAAAAAAATAAACGGCAGAAAGGCGGATTAAATCTATGAAGTGTCCTTATTGCGGCCATCCAGATACACGGGTAATTGACTCCAGACCTGCGGAGGATAAGAATTCTATCCGCAGGAGACGCTCCTGTGACGAATGCGGAAAGCGCTTTACTACCTATGAAAAGGTTGAGACAATTCCGCTGATTGTAATTAAAAAAGATGACAACAGAGAACAGTATGACCGATCTAAAATTGAGGCTGGAGTTTTGAGCGCCTGCTATAAAAGGCCCGTCCCTGCTTCCGAGATCCAAAAAACCATTGATGAGGTGGAACTGGAGATCTTTAACCGGGAAGAAAAAGAAATACCCAGCAGTGAGATCGGTGAGATTGTCATGGACAAGCTTAAAACACTTGATCCAGTGGCGTATGTCAGATTTGCTTCTGTCTACAGAGAATTTAAGGATGTGAATACATTTATGGCAGAGCTGAAAGAATTCTTAGAATAGACAGCAGGCAGCAGAGTTTACTGCCTGGAAGTTTACATACATGGGCCGGACCACTGGCGGACAGAGGGTTAGGCCCTGTATGTAAACGAAAGGTTAAATAAAATCTACCAGTTTAGCAGAAGCATCCTGCAGCATTTTATAGAAGCCTTCCTCATCGGAAGTGCTTTTTGTTTGCCATCTTCTATAATGGAGATAAGTTCTGCAAGATGTTTGTCATCCTGGGAGTCTGCAAGCAGCAGTCGGCACAGCCGTTGTGCTGCCTCGATCATGCGCAGGGGCCCATAGATATGGGGTTCATTTTCCAATCCCGAGGCACTTGTTACCATATAGATTAAAAGTTCAAGTAAAGCATCTCTATGATTCATTGTCTTTCCTCCATCCGTTAAAAGTTACGACTTCCTCAAGCCTTTTCCTGCGGGGAATCCGTGGCTCTCCATCTGGCCACCCAATGGAGAGAAGCAGTTCTATCCGGTATGTATCCGGGAGGCTAAGGATCTTACGCACAGCGGCATCATTATAGGATTTGACTGCACAGGTCCCAAGTCCTTCCTCCTGTGCCTTTAACATGATATTTTCAGCGGCCATAGAGGCGTCCATCATACAGCCATAAATCTCGGAATTACGGGAACCATGTTCAAGGGCGTAGGCCATGTCAGAACATATAATAAGGATGATGGGCGGATTGCCGCTTAATCCTGGACTGAATAGACTGATTTTGCCCACAAGTTCTTTTTCTGTGAGGAAGATAAACTTCCAGGCCTGGAGATTACTGGCACTTGGGGCCAGGCGTCCGGCGTCAGCCAAACGAAGCAGGAGGTCATGCCCTACTGGAGTATTTTTGAACTTCCGTATACTCCTGCGGGTGTTGATAGCTTCTGTTACATTCATAGTTAATACCCTCTCTTTCGTATAATATTTGCGTATGCCTTGCTGTCAAAGTCTGTTTTCCTGTACTTATTGAACGACTAATATTCAATGAGGCCTAAGAACCCGGAGCCAGGGGAGTTTTGGGGTTAGTGCATATAATATACCGTTGGTGTATTCCTGCGGGCAACCAGCCAGGCGGACATGCTCACATGTCCAGCTGGAGGCTGCCGGGAGGGTCTGATGCCCCGGTGCCTGCATTGCTGCCAGTGTGCTGTCCCGTATGCTCGCATCAGGGTCTTTGACTAAAATTTTAAGGGATAAATAGTATAATGTCAATGAATACACCTCCCTAACAGGAGTATATACTTGTGTTTCATAAGTACGGATTGAATTGTCCGATTTTAAAGGTCTGTATGGGCAGCCAATGTATAGGCAAAGAAATTGTATGTGATGAAATACTTGCCAATATCAGATAAATCTTATAAAATATAATCGACAAATTAATAATGAAGGTTATTTGAAGAAGGAGACAGACATGAAAAGAAAGGTAACAGGAATTCTTTTAGTGCTTTCAATGGCTGTAACTATTGCACTGAGCGGATGTTCAGGTGATAAGGATAAGGCATCGTCAACCACGGAGAATAAGCTTTCAGGAAACCCAGTCGAGGGAGGGAGTATCAGGGTAGGTATTTCCCAGGATTTAGACAGTCTTGACCCACATAAAGCAGTTGCGGCAGGAACAAAAGAGGTTTTGTTTAATATTTATGAAGGTCTGGTAAAACCAGACAAGGATGGTAATTTAGCCGAAGCCGTAGCCAGCAGTTATGTAATTTCTGATGATGCCAAGGTATATACATTTACCTTGCGCGATGGGGTGAAATTCCATAATGGGAACGACGTGACGGCGGAAGATGTGAAATATTCGATAGACAGATGCGCTGATACGTCAAATGGGGAACCGTTAGTATCAGCGTATTCTATTATCGAGAGTGTCAATATTTTAGATGACAGGACAGTGGAAGTCCGTCTGACAGAGGCGAACACAGAATTCCTTGCCTATATGACGACTGCAATTATCCCGAAGGATTATAATGAACTTGAGACGATGCCGATAGGGACAGGCCCATTCAAGTATGTATCACGCAGTCCTCAGGAAAATGTAATTTTGGAAAAGAATCAGGATTACTGGGGAGACAAAGCACATTTGGATGAAGTGGAATTTAAGATTATAGCTGATGCGGATATGCTCGTTACAAATTTAAAGGGTGGATCTATTGATATGGCTATGCGTTTAACTTCAGGCCAGGCAGCGGAATTATCGGATGGGTTTCATATTGAAGAGGGAACCATGAATCTTGTGCAGGCATTATATTTAAATAATGCAGTGGAACCGCTGAATAATGAGAAGGTGAGACAGGCGCTCTGTTATGCAGTCAATCCAGATGAAATCATGGATTTGATAGCTGATGGAAAGGGCGTGCGTATCGGAACAAGTATGTATCCCGGTCTGAAGAAATATTACGATGAAGAATATGCGGAGTATTATGAGCAGGATTTTGACAAGGCGAAGAAGCTTCTGGAGGAAGCAGGATATCCCGACGGATTTGATTTGGAAATCAGCGTATGCTCTGCAGACCAACCCCATGTGGATACGGCTCAGGTAATTGCGGAGGAGTTAAAAAATATCGGGGTCAATGTAAAGATTAATCCCATGGAATGGGAGACATGGCTGGAAAAAGTATATGCAGGGCGGGACTATCAATCCACCGTGGTGGGGGTGGATGCCTCTAACCTCTCTGCCCGTGCCATGCTGGAACGCTTTACATCTGATGCAGAAAACAATTTTATCAATTTCAGTGATACAGAATACGACCAAAAATTCAAAGAAGCTGTTTCTGCCGTAGACGAGGCAGAACAGATACAACTCTATAAAGAAGCAGAGGGCATACTGGCAGAGCGCGCTGCCAGCGTATATATACAAGACCTTGCAAACCTGGTTGCCATAAGCAATAAATACGATGGATATACATTCTACCCATTGTATGTGCAAGACATGGCGGCAATATATATGGTGGAATAAGCCATTTAGGTACAGGTCTTGAGTAGATTTAGGACGTAACAAAAGTGCAAAAGGTTACGTCCTGAAACAGGAGGGCAAGTATGAAGTTTTTTATAAAAAAATTAACAGGTCTTATAATCGCATTATTAATTGTCAGCATACTGGCCTTCCTGGCATTTGAGATCATCCCCGGTGATCCGGCCAGGTCCATCCTGGGGACGGAGGCTACTGAGGGGAAGGTCCAGGCCCTGCGGGAGGAGATGGGGTTAAACCGTCCCCTGCCGCAGCGTTATGGACAATGGGTAAAAGATTTCCTGGCAGGGGATATGGGGGTGTCATATTCCTATCAGGTTCCGGTAAGGGAGATGATAGGGGATAAGATTCCGATAACGGCCGCTTTGGCCTTAATGTCATTTGCATTTATATTGTTATTTTCCATACCGGTGGGCATTCTGAGCGCCCGGTATGAAAATGGTGTTTGGGACCGCATTTTTCTGGTTTTGAATCAGGTTATTATGTCTGTCCCCCCATTTTTTATTGGGATTGTTTTGACAGTGCTGTTTGGCCTGACTTTTAAACTGTTTGTCCCGGGAGATTATGTATCCTATACAGATAGTATGAGTGGATTCCTCAGTTATCTGATATTTCCGTCCATAGCCATTGCACTTCCGAAAGCAGCCATGACGGCCAGGATGCTGAGAAGCTCTTTGCTCACCCAGATGCGGCAGGACTATGTAAGGACAGCCAGGAGCAGGGGAAACAGTCCCTGGCGTATATTGATCAGGCATGTCCTTAGAAATGGCATTCTTCCGGTGGTGACATTCCTTGGGATCGTGATGGGGGATATATTAGCAAACAGTATTGTAGTAGAGCAGGTTTTTGGAATACCCGGCCTGGGGCGTACGCTGATATCCGCTATCTCTAAACGTGATTATCCGGTGGTGGAGGCTGTAATCGTCCTGATAGCTGTGGTGATACTTGTAATTAATCTGATTGTGGACCTGCTGTATCAAAAGTTGGATAAAAGGATTGAAATATAGGGGGTGCAAGTTGAAGGATAAAAGAATAAGAAGAGTAAAACAGGGAAAAACTTCCTATAACTTCCTATTTGGCAGTGTGCTTACTTTAGCCATGTCCGCTATGGCAGTGCTGGGGTTTTTCTGGACCCCCTATGATACGGAAAAGATGCAGGGTGCTGCCAAACTAAACGGCCCATCCCTCTCCCATATATTCGGTACGGATCAGTTCGGGCGCGATGTGTTCAGCCGTGTACTGGAAGGGGCAGGGAGCACCATGATGATAGCTGTTGTAACTATATTAGTAGGCGGGGTACTGGGGATAATATTAGGCGCAGTTACGGGGTATATGGGCGGCTGGCTGGATGAGACATTGATGCGTGTCAATGATGCGGTAGCGGCTTTCCCAAGTGTCCTGCTGGCTTTGGTAATTGTGAGTGTGTGGGGCAGCGGCAGAGTAAAGGTAATGCTGGCCCTGGGGATAGCATTTATCCCCAGCTTTGCCAGAATTGTCAGAGGAGAGTTTCTGAGGTGCCGTGTGGAGGATTATGTCACCAGCGCCCGCTTGATTGGTGTGCCTGGCTGGAGAATTCTGTTCGTCCATATTCTGCCAAACACTCTCCCTGCACTATTATCAGCCCTCACGATCGGATTTAACAATGCTGCACTGGCGGAGGCTGGTTTAAGTTATCTTGGCATAGGTGTACAGCCTCCGGATGCCAGCCTGGGGAGGATGCTGGCAGAATCCCAGACCTATTTGGCAGGAGGGCCCTGGTGCGCTGTATTTCCGGGACTTTTCCTTGTATTGATGGTTCTTGGTACAGGGATGCTGGGTGAAGGGATTTTGGATAGATTCGGAGGTGGCAGATAATGCTGGAGGTCACAAATCTGTCTGTTCATTTTGAAGACAGAGGGATAGAGCAGAAAGTAGTGAAAAATATTTCCTTTACTATACAGGATGGCGAAATCCTTGGGATCGTGGGGGAATCAGGATCAGGGAAGACAATGACTGCCTTGGCAGTGGCAGGCCTCTTAAAAGAGCAGGCTATGCTAGATGGGGGCAGCATTATGCTGGATGGCCGTGAGCTTTTAAACCTTTCTCCCAGAGAAATGCGGGAAGTGCAGGGCCAGAATATTGGCATGATATTTCAGGAACCTATGACTGCCCTGAATCCTACTATGAAAATCGGAAAACAGGTGGAGGAGGCATTGCTCCTCCATACAGGCCTGGGGAGAGAAGAACGTACAAGGAAGGCTCTGCATGCACTGGAAGACGTGGAACTTAAGGAACCAGAGAAATTATATGATAAATATCCCCATGAACTATCAGGTGGTATGCGGCAGAGAGTGATGATCGCTTCCGCAATGATCTGCCGTCCCGGCCTGCTGATTGCCGATGAACCAACTACTGCCCTGGATGTGCATACGCAGGAAGAGATCCTCTGCCTGCTTAAAAAGCTAAATAAGAAATATAAAATGAGCATATTGTTTATCTCTCACAATCTGCGTGTGGTAAATACACTCTGCCGCCGTATTCTGGTGATGAAGGACGGCGAGGTGGTAGAGCAGGGGGAGGCCCGGCAGATATTTGAGAACCCTGCAGTACAGTATACAAAAGAACTGATTGCGGCCATACCCAGCCGCACAAAAAGCAGCGGGTTTTATAGATTTTTGAGAGAAAAGGCAGGTGAGGGAAATGCCTGAGGCAGGCAGGACAGATAAGGTGCTTGAGATGAAAAATGTTAATGCCTTTTACAGGGAAGGCAGGGAAAGAAGGCAGGTCCTTGAAGAAGTTTCATTTACCTTATACCAGGGAGAGACAGTAGGCCTGGTAGGAGAGAGCGGCAGTGGGAAATCTACACTGTGTAAGTGTGTCCTGGGACTTTTGAAGGATTACGATGGAGAAATTATTCATTATACAAAATACCCACAAATGGTATTCCAGGATCCTTTCCGGTCTTTAAATCCTAAAAAGACTATAGGGTGGATTCTGGAGGAACCATTGAAAGTCAGGGGGGAAAGTACGAGAGAAGAGCGCAGGAGAAAAGTGGAGGAAATGCTGGAGCGGGTACATCTCACCCCAGATTATTACGGCCGTTACCCCAGAGAACTGAGTGGAGGGCAGAGGCAAAGAGTCAGTATTGCTCTGGCCCTTATGACAGGGACAAAATTTATACTGGCAGATGAACCCCTGTCTGCCCTGGATGTAACTGTACAGGCACAAATGATTAGACTTTTGCAGGAACTGCAGGAGAGTGAAAAAATTTGTTATTTATTTGTTTCCCATGATTTAGATGTGGTGAGTATGCTGTGCAGCAGGGTACTCTTCTTAAAAGACAGGAAAGTGGAGGAATATGCGGACTTATAAGTTAAATATAGTGTATGACGGAAGCAGATACCAGGGCTGGCAGAGGCAGAGTACGACTCAGCATACGGTGCAGGGGATATTGGAGAAGACCATCAGTGAAGTGACAGGGCGCAGTACCCAGATAGACGGGTCTGGACGTACGGACAGCGGTGTTCATGCAAAGGGACAGACCGCCAGTGTTGTCCTTCCAGGAAAAGTGACAGAGATCGATTTTTGTGCCAGGTTAAATGAAAGGCTTCCTGAGGATATTAGGGTAAGGGACATGTCCCTAGTTAGAAACGGTTTTCATGCACGGCTGAATGCAAAAGGAAAGAAATATGAGTACTTTGTGGATACACGTGAAAAGCCAGATGTATTCACAAGAAAATATTGCTGCCACTTTCCTTATAAATTAGACGTGGAAGCTATGGAAAAGGCGGCGGGTTATCTGGTGGGAACCTATGATTTTGCCGGATTTACGGATAAAAAGGAGGAAAAGTCCACAACCAGGACAATTTATGATATAATCATCGAGAGACAGGCAGAAAAAATCAGGATAGAGTATTATGGGACTGGTTTTTTGTACCATATGGTACGGATATTGACAGGGACACTGCTGGAGGTCGGGACAGGCAGGCGCAGTCCTGAAGATATGTTAAAGATTCTCGATAGAGGTAAAAGGGAGGATGCGGGGTTTCTTGCTCCCGCCCATGGATTGTTTTTAAAAGAGGTTTGTTATTAGGCAGTTGGTTTAAGCTGCCGTGAAGCTATGGCTGGCAGTGCAGTATAAAGCGCTGCTGCCAGGCCTAAGAGGGGAGAGGAACTAAAGCGGAAGATAGAAGATGTCATGGGGTGCCATATTTTCTGTCCGAGGCAGTTGGTTTGGCTCCCTAAATTTTATCATACACATAGAGGAGGCATATATGAAGTTTATATCTTGGAATGTAAATGGTATCCGGGCATGTGTCCAGAAGGGGTTTCTGGAATTTTTTAAGGAGGCGGATGCTGATATTTTCTGTATCCAGGAAACCAAGATGCAGGAAGGGCAGCTCAGCCTGGAATTAGAGGGATATTATCAATATTGGAATTATGCAGTTAAAAAAGGATATTCGGGGACCGCAGTATTTACCAAGAAAGAGCCGCTTTCATTTTCGTATGGGATCGGTATGGAAGAACATGACCAAGAGGGGCGTGTAATTACCCTGGAATTTGAAGATTTTTATTTTGTGACTGTTTACACACCTAATTCCCAGAATGAACTTGCCAGGCTGGACTACCGGATGAGGTGGGAGGATGATTTCCGTGCCTACTTAAAAAGGCTGGAGGAGAAAAAGCCGGTGGTGGTGACGGGGGATATGAACGTGGCACATCAGGAAATTGATTTGAAAAATCCAAAGACGAACAGAAAAAATGCAGGATTTACAGATGAAGAAAGGCAGAAATTTACAGAACTTCTGGAAGCTGGCTTTATAGACACTTTCCGCTATTTCTATCCGGAACAGGAGGGGATATATTCCTGGTGGTCATATCGGTTTAAGGCCAGGGAAAAGAATGCAGGCTGGCGTATTGATTATTTCTGTGTGTCAGAAGCGCTGAAAGAGAGGCTGGTGGGCGCAGGAATATTGACAGATGTTATGGGATCTGACCACTGCCCCATTGTTCTGGAGTGCATGTGATATTTTTTATATCCGTTTGGCTGTAACCTGGCCCTGTGCTTTGGGGAAATTTAATCAACTCAGCATTAATCATATCTTTGAATTAAAATTAATAGAGTATTGATTGGAATTGCCAGACAGGCAAATTAAGTTTCAAATACACTTTAATAACAGAGTGGCTGTATAACAATATGAAAGAATACTGGGAGGGACATAAATGACAAAAATTGATATAATTTCAGGATTTCTCGGGGCTGGAAAGACAACCCTTATCAAAAAACTGTTAAAAGAAGCATTTGTAGGCGAGCAGGTCGTGCTCATTGAAAATGAATTTGGTGAAATTGGTATTGACGGCGGATTTCTGAAGGAATCGGGTATTGAAATCCGGGAGATGAATTCCGGATGCATCTGTTGTTCTCTTGTTGGTGACTTTGGAAAATCTCTGCAGGAGGTAGTTGATACGTATCATCCAGACAGGATTTTAATAGAACCTTCAGGGGTGGGGAAACTTTCTGATGTCATAAAAGCAGTTAAAGAAGTACAGGAGAAAATCTCCGCAGAGCTGAATAGTTTTACCACTGTCGTGGATGTCACTAAATGCCGGATCTATAGAAATAATTTTGGTGAATTTTTTGGAAACCAAATTGAGTTTGCTGGGGCCATTATCCTGAGCCGTACTGATAAAGCAGATAATGCTAAAATCCAGGAAAGCTGCGGGATTCTGCGGGAGCTGAACCCAAAGGCGCCGATTATCACCACACCTGTGGATGAATTGTCAGGAGAGAAGCTGCTGGAGACTATGGAAGGCGGCAAGACCCTGGAGGAAGAACTATTAGCAGAAGTTATATGCCCTGAGTGTGGTTGCCTCCATCATGGAGAAGAGCACGGGCACCATCACGGAGAAGGATGCGGCCACGGGCACCATCACGGAGAAGGATGCGGCCACGGTCACCATCACGGAGAAGGATGCGGCCACGGTCACCACCATGAGGGAGAGGACGGCCACGGTCACCACCACGGAGAAGAGTGCGGCCACGGCCACCATCACGGAGAAGGGTGCGGCCACGGTCACCACCACGGAGAAGGGTGCGGCCACGGTCACCATCACGGAGAAGGGTGCGGCCACGGCCACCACCACGCGGGAGAGGACGGCCATGGCCATCATCACGCAGAGGAAGTGTTTACAAGCTGGGGATGTGAAACAGTAAGGCCATATACAGAAGCAGAAATTGAGGATATTTTGGTTAAATTAGAATCTGAAGAGTCAGTAGGTACAATTCTGCGTGCTAAGGGCATGGTTGCAGGGGACAAGGAATGGATTTACTTTGATATGGTTCCTGGCGAGCATGAAGTGCGCAGTGGATTGCCGGAGTATACAGGAAGGATCTGTGTCATTGGATCTGGATTAAATAAGAATGTCCTGGCAGAGTTGTTTGATGTAAAATAGCACCAGGAAATTCCCGGACAGGGATGATAGCAGAGGGGGCAAAGGCGCTCCCCAATACAAGCCGATGGGTATGGGCAGCAGGATAGGAGAGGTGGAAAATGACAGAACCTGATGTAATGGTATATCTGATGACCGGTTTTTTGGACAGTGGGAAGACAGAATTCCTGAAGTTTACGCTGTCCCAAGAGTATTTCCAGATTGAAGGGACAACGCTTTTGCTTCTATGTGAGGAGGGGGAGGTGGAATACTCTCCTTCAGAAATGCAGAAATATAAAGTGGAAATAGAGCGGGTGCACACCCAGGAAGAGCTGACAAAAGAATATTTGGAGAAGATGGATTTGAAATACAAACCCAAGAGAGTTGTCATTGAATACAATGGCATGTGGAAAGTCAGTGATTTTGAGCATATGGAACTGCCCAAGGACTGGGGCATTGAGCAGAAGCTGACAACAGTTGACGCCAGTACTTTTCAAATGTATTTGACCAACTTAAAGCCTCTTTTTGTTGAGATGGTACGTGGTTCCGAAATGGTTGTATTTAACAGGTGTAGTGACAGGAAGCCATTGGCCGGATACCGCAGGAGTGTAAAAGTGGTCAGTCCCCAGGCGGAAGTAATATTTGAAGATGAACACGGTGAGGTAGAGGATATATTTGCAGACAGTGTCCCCTATGACCTGGAGGCACCGGTAATTGAAGTGCGCCGTGAGGATTATGGGATCTGGTATGTGGATGTGATGGAAAATCCGGACAGGTATAAGGGCAAAACGGTAGAATTTACTGCCCGGGTATTGAAACCTAAAGGTTTTCCGTCTAAGGTATTTATGCCGGGGCGTATGGCAATGACCTGTTGTGAGGACGATACTACATTTTTGGGTTATATCTGCAAAAGTCCTTACGCGCCCAAATTAAAGCCTGGCCAGTGGGTGACAGTGCGGGCAAAAATTAATTTTGCCAGAGTATCTATTTACCGTGGCGTGGGGCCTGTACTGGAGGCAGAGTATATAGATATGGCGGATCCCATTGAGGAATTGGTCTATTTTAACTAGAGTAGGCCTGGTGGTTGGTGTATTTAACCAATCGTTATGGCTTACCGGTTATTACAGGCATATTTATGTGATATTGAATTCTATGCCCATGGGTTTACTGAATACACTGTCAGGAGGCAGACAGATTAGAGGGCCGATGCCCCAGGATATCCTAACCTGATATCTAAAAGGCATTACTTACATCGACTTAAATGGGATTGCAGAATAGAACAAAGTGCGTTAAACTAATAACAATAAATACAGAAGTGAGGAGCTATGGCTATGGAGAAGCAGTATGATGTGATTGCAATGGGAGAACTTTTGATTGATTTTACAATGGACGGAAAAAGCCAGCAGGGGAATAATATGTTTGAAGCATGCCCTGGCGGGGCGCCATGTAATGTGCTTGCGATGCTGAATAAACTAGGGAAAAGGACTGCTTTCCTCGGAAAAGTGGGGCGGGATCAGTTCGGGGTTCTTCTCAAGGACACCTTGGATGAAGCGGGTATTGATACGTCTAACCTCCAGATGGATTCAGAGGTGAATACTACACTTGCATTTGTACATACATTTCCAGATGGAGACAGAGAGTTTTCATTTTACCGCAACCCAGGAGCAGATATGATGCTGACGGAGGAAGAGATTGACCCTGAATTTATTAAGAAGGCAAGATTGTTGCATTTCGGAACTCTTTCTATGACCCATGATGGAGTGCGGGGAGCTACAAAAAAGGCGCTTAAAATCGCCAGGGAAAATGGACTTCTTATTTCTTTTGACCCGAACTTACGCCCTCCGCTCTGGAGTTCCCTGGAGCTGGCAAAGGAGCAGATGGAGTATGGGTTCCAATACTGTGATATATTAAAAATCTCTGATAATGAGATTCAGTTTGTAACTGGATTGGAGGACTATGATGAAGGGATAAAGTATCTTCAGGAAAAGTATAATATCCCGCTGATCCTGCTGACCCTGGGGAAGGATGGCAGCCGCGCTTATTATAAAGAGATGCGAGTGGAGAGAAGTGGTTTTTCTATGGATACAATTGAGACTACAGGAGCCGGCGATACTTTTTGTGGAAGCTCCCTGAATTTTGTATTGGAATATGGGATTGACGGCATGACAGAGGAGCGGCTTGCCGATATGCTTACTTTTGCCAATGGGGCTGCAGCCTTGATTACCACCCGCAAAGGAGCCATACGGTCCATGCCTGAGAGAGATGAGGTTCTGGCAGTAGTCAATAGATAAAATTGTCAGTTTGGATGGGGATTTTTCAGGATAAAACCTCAAGTCGGCTTTGCCGTAGATTGTTGGATTATGGCTATATTTTGAATAGTTCCTACAATTAAAACAGGGCAATATATGTAATCTATACTGGCAGGGGAATATTATACAAGCTGTTTTTATTATAATAGATATAAACCAGTTAAATATCGGTGCTTATGTCGGAATATGGAAAGGAATATGAAGAGGGGCGCATAACAAGAGTCCTTCTTCTTATTGTATATATCAGTCTTGCTATGGGCAGCATATTTTATACAAAAACCTTGCATACAGAAAGTGCTGACGCTACAGAGGCGCACAAGGGGGACTTTCATTATAATGCTCCTGACAAAACTGAGGAAACGGGACGCTTAGAAGAGTTGATCCGGGCCCCACGCCTGGGCCAGGATGCTTACCCGACGGGGTGTGAAAGCGTGGCCGCTGTTATGGCGCTTAAATACCAGGGATATCAGGTTACAGTGGATGAATTTATCGATGATTATTTAAGGATAGGAACATACTATGAAGAAAATGGACAGTACTATGGGAATAGTCCATATAACAGCTTCATAGGAGATCCAAGGTCGGAAAACGGTTTTGGCTGTTTTGCCCCTGTCATTTATGATGCCTTGTCCCAGATAACAGGCCCAGGACAGGTGAAAGATTTGACAGGAATACCGCTGAAACAGATAGAGGAGGATTATATAGCAAAAGGCGTACCTGCTATAATATGGGCCACCATTGACATGAAGCCATCCTATCATGGAGGAGGCTGGACTCTTTTGGAGACAGGAGAGTATTATACCTGGCCTGCAGAGGAGCACTGCCTGCTGTGGGTGGGAGGCAATAAAGATTATTATTATTTTAATGATCCCATGAATCAGGGAGAGGTCACAAAATATGAAAGAAGGGCTGTGGAACAGAGGTATGAAGAAATGGGCAGCCAGGCATTGGCTGTTTTAAGAATATTCTGAAAATGGTGTGCAAAGGGGACAGACCCTTTTGTAAAAGGGTCTGTCCCCTTTACACAGAACTTTATTTGACATTTATATAACAGGTAGTTATAATGAAACAGGGCAAGGGGGTTTTCTTTTTAGAAGGAGAACGCCCTTTTCAAATATAAATGTAATCTGGTCGCCTATGTACTTCCCTGATAGGCAGGGCATGCCCCTTTATAGGGTATAGCGGCCAAGGATTCCCTTCGAGGGATCTCTGTAAATATTATTGAGATTAAGGGGCAATGTGCAGAGCTAGTAAATTAGTGTGGCAGCGCTAAGTGCATAGGTAAGTAGTAAAATTCTATTATAAGGAAGGGATAGCATGAAATTTACTAAAATGCAGGGATTGGGAAATGATTATGTCTATGTCAATGGGTTTACGGAAAAGATTGAGAATCCTTCCGAGATAGCCAGACAGGTGAGTGACAGACATTTTGGAATTGGTTCGGATGGGTTAATCCTGATTAATCCGTCTGAAAAAGCTGATTTTGAAATGGAAATGTATAATGCAGATGGATCCAGAGGTGAAATGTGTGGAAACGGAATACGTTGTGTGGCAAAGTATGTCTACGATTATGGATTGACTGAGCAGACAGAAGTTTCAGTGGAAACGCTGGCAGGTATTAAATACCTGGATTTAACAGTAGAAAATGGTAAGGTGGTTTTGGTAAAGGTTAATATGGGAAAACCGGTTTTAACCCCATCTCAGATACCAATTAAAGGGGAAGGGGAGCGGATTGTAGGTGCTCCCATTATTGTAGATGGAACTGAGTATAGGATGACGGGGGTATCTATGGGAAATCCACATGCAATTATTTATATGGATGATATAGATAACCTGGATATTGAGAAAATCGGGCCTGAATTTGAGCATCATGAATATTTCCCCAACCGTGTCAACACAGAATTTGTGGAAGTATTAGACAGGCATACTGTTCGGATGCGGGTGTGGGAGCGTGGTTCAGGAGAGACATTGGCATGTGGCACAGGTGCCTGTGCAGTGGCTGTAGCCTGTGTCTTAAATGGCCTGACTGAGAATGAAATAACCGTAAAATTGTTGGGCGGGGATCTTTTGATTCAATGGGACAGGCAAAGCAATACTGTATTTATGACAGGGCCCGCAGAGACAGTATTTGACGGGGAATTGAGAGTACCATAGCAAACAATTGATAGTTAAAGGAGGATAAACATGCTTAAAATTAATACAAATTATTTAAATCTGCCGGGAAGTTATTTGTTTTCCACAATAGCTAAAAAAGTGGCTGCATATACAGAACAAAACCCGGACAAAAGAATCATACGCCTGGGGATTGGGGACGTTACCCAGCCGTTGGCTCCTGCAATCGTTGATTCCCTGCATAAAGCAGTCGATGAAATGGGGGATGCCGCTTCATTTCACGGGTATGCGCCGGATCTGGGATATGAATTTCTCAGAAATGCCATGGCCATAAATGACTATCAGAACCGAGGGTGTAATATTACTGCAGATGAGGTGTTTATTTCTGATGGTGCAAAATGTGATGCAGGGAATATACAAGAGATTTTTAGCACAGATAATATTATTGCTGTGTGCGACCCGGTTTATCCTGTGTATGTAGATACAAATGTAATGGCTGGGAGAACTGGGATCTATGATACTAAGACAGAGACATGGAGTGATGTTGTCTATATGCCCTGTACCGCACAGACAAATTTTGCACCGGAAATCCCCAAAACAGTACCTGATATAATTTACTTGTGCTTCCCTAATAATCCTACAGGTTCTGTCATATCAAAAGAATGTCTTCAGAAATGGGTAGACTATGCAAATGAAAATAAAGCTGTAATCATTTATGATGCCGCCTACGAAGCGTATATTTCAGAGGAAAATATACCACATACAATCTATGAGTGTGAAGGTGCGCGCAGCTGTGCAATCGAATTGCGCAGCTTTTCAAAAAATGCCGGTTTTACTGGAGTACGCCTTGGCGCAACGATTATACCTAAGGATTTAAAATGCGGCGGCATAACTCTCCATTCCCTGTGGGCGCGTCGCCATGGGACAAAATATAATGGTGCCCCGTACATTGTTCAGAGGGCCGGCGAAGCAGTATATTCCCAGGAGGGGAAAAAACAACTTAAAAATCAGATAGATTATTATATGAGAAATGCGAAGGTAATCTGCCAGGGCCTAAAGGAAGCGGGTTATAGCGCGTCTGGTGGCATCAATGCACCTTATATTTGGCTGCAGACACCAAGAAAAATGACTTCCTGGGAATTCTTTGACTATTTACTTCAAAATGCAGGTATAGTTGGAACCCCCGGCGTAGGTTTTGGACCCAGTGGGGAAGGGTATTTCAGGCTTACAGCATTTGGAAGTTATGAACATACTGTTGAGGCTATAGAACGGATTAAAAAGATATAAGAGCTGCAAAGGGGACTGTCCCTTTTGCAAAAGGGTCTGACCCCTTTGCAGTCCATATTCAGAATTTTCAGAAAAAATATCCTTAAACTTTTATTTGATGAAAATTAAAAAAAGGGGTTGATTTTTTGTACAAGTCTGATATAATAACCATGTTGCGTCCGATAAGGACAAAATATGTTGGTGCGGATTGGTGTAATGGCAGCACAGCAGACTCTGACTCTGTTAGTAGAGGTTCGAGTCCTCTATCCGTAGTTAAGAATCTGCGAAAGCAGATTCTTAATTATTCTTTCCAGAAAATATTGTATTTATATCGGAGTGTGGCTCAGCTTGGTAGAGCGCTACGTTCGGGACGTAGAGGTCGCGTGTTCGAATCACGTCACTCCGATTTTTTTCCTCCATTTTATGGGGGATTTTTTTATGGAATGAAAAGACTACCTAAGTTTGAATTAAATGCTTTTCTTAAGGCGGTAATTCTATCGCTATGTATTCCGAAATACTTTTTAATTGACTTTAGCAATGCTGCAATTATACTTAACTTGAAAAAATTCTCTTAAATTTTGACACCTCATTATTAAAAAATTCTTACATCAAGACAAATTAGAACAGCAGGTCAAAGTATAGTCTATATCTTCCTACCGTTACTATATAAAAAATTGAAATGCCCTATAATTATAAATGTTTTACACCTTGAAAAGATAGGGAAATATATTACAATTATTTTATTAAAAGAATTCTTTTGATGAGAGGACTTAATTATCTGAATATAGCCTTTCAAAATCTTGCGCGAGCACGGTGTATTAATGCTGGTATTAAACTTCGTATATTTGTGATTTGAGTTTGCGGACTCAGAAATTTTGATGGGTTATAAAAATAGGAGGCCTAGAAATGTTGGAGAAAGAATGTTCGACAAAAAATAAAATGTCTTTGAGCGAAAAAATTACATATGGTTTTGGAAATTTAGCTGCCAACCTAATGTTTGCAACGGCAGGCTCTTTTATTACATTTTACTATACTGATGTGGTGGGGATAAGTGTAGTAGTAGCTAGTAACATTTTATTATGGGCGCGAGTTTTTGACGGAATATCAGATTTGATTATGGGAACCATAGTAGATCGGTCTGGAACAGAGAAAGGAAAAGCGCGTCCGTGGATTTTACGGATGGCAGTTCCATATGCACTGGCTTTGATATTACTGTTTTCATCGCCGGACTTTTTAGGAGAAACAGGAAAAATAATATGGGCATTTTTGACATACGTGTTGGCAATGGCGGGAATATATACAGCTACAATGGTTCCCTATAATTCAATGTTGGCAACTCCTACAAACGATACGGTAGAGAGAGGAACAATGTCTACCATGCGAACAATATTCGGTTTTGGAGGGGCAACGCTTGTAAATGCTATCGTATGGCCACTGATAACATTATTGGGCGGCGATAAAAAGGCATGGACTATCATGGCAGCAATATTCGGCTTTTCTGCAACCGTACTGCTTTTGATACTTTATAAAAATTCACAGGAAAGAATTATAGAGAAAACAAAAGAGAATAAGGAAAATACCAAGAAGATATCCTTAAGTACCCAGATTATGAATCTGGTTAAAAATAAATATTGGCTTATATTGATAGGATATCTGTTTGTTACATTTGTAGATTATGGATTAAACGGCATTAATATCTACTATGCAACATGGGTTCTTAAAGATGGCAACAAAATGGGAATAATATCTACAGCATTTACAGTACCGATCATGATAGGAGCTTTAGTGATTCCGGTATTAATGAAAAAGTTTTCTAACAGAAATATCTGTATTGGAGGATGTATTGTATATATTGTAGCAATTTTTCCGGAAAATTTTTATATCGTTATAGCAGGTGTTATCTTAAAAGGTCTTGGAAAAGCGCCTGGGTTTGTAGCGGGATATGCTATGTTGGGAGACGTAGTTGATTACGGACAGTGGAAAACAAAAGTTAGAAATGAAGGACTTGTTTATTCTGCGGCAACATTTGGGGAGAAAGTAGGAAATGGAATTGGAGGACTGGTTATGGGAGTGATTATGAGCATCGGCGGTTATTTATCAGGAGCAGTAACACAGTCTGCCAGTGCGCTCATATCTATAAAAATTATATTTATATATACCAATCATATTTGCGATATTAAGTTTATTGCTGTTGCTATTTTACGATTTAGATAAGAAGTTGCCTGATATAAGGCGTGAAATGCAGAATATGTGAATCAGTAACAAGAGGGCTGCTGCACTAAGTAATTAGTGCGCAGCTTTTGGCGTTATAAAATATTCAGAAAGGAGTTTATAAATATGGAAGTACTACATGCTTCAAGTTATTTGAATAACGAACGGGATGTTAATATACATACATCAATTGTAAAAGATAAATATATAATGCATACACACGATTTTATTGAAATGGTATTTATTATTTCCGGTAAAGGGATGCATACAGTTGATGGAGAAACATATCAGATTAGAAAAGGAGATATTTTTATACTGAATAAAAATATAGCGCATAGCTTTGAAGCTGACGAAGGAACACCAATTGAGGTTTATAATTGTATCTTTCAGCCAGGGTTTATAGAAGCAACTTTTTCAGATGAATGTGACTTTGCGACAGTAGCTTATAAATATTTATTTTATTCTCTGACAGAGAAGGGGGAGGAAATACCTGAGAAATATATAAAAATTACAGGTATGAATACACAGGAAATCAAAATAATTTTAGATGGAATTATGAGAGAATATAGAAAAGCAGAAAAGGGATATCTGCAGATCATACATGCTGAACTTACAAAATTACTTATCTTGGTTTTTAGGCTTTACCACAGTGGCCAGCAAAAACAAATACATAACTATACTATATATCAACAATTGGTAATAGAACATTCTTTAGAATATATGAAAAAACATTATCAAGAGGATATAACTTGTGAAAAGCTTGCTAAAAGAGAGTATCTGAGCACCAGCTATTTTTGCAAACTTTTCCGTGAAGAAATAGGAATCTCTGTAATACAAATGCTTCAGAAGATTAGAATGGAAGCAGCAGGGGAACTGTTAAATTCATCCGTTTTTAATGTTTCCGTGATTGCAGAACTCGTAGGCTATTCAGACTTAAAATATTTTTATAAAATATTCAAAAAGGTAATGAGATACACACCAAGAGAATATAAAAAACTTAGGCAAAATCAAAATGCCCCATAACAGGAAGCGTTTTACCCAATGTATTTTTCTCTTTTCAGTTTTATAATGTAAACAACAGTTAAAAAATATAAATGAAGAGGAGAGAAAAATTATGAGACAAAGTATGAAAATCGGCTGTATAGTCATTGGCAACAAAATCACTCATACGCAGAAAGCGCTTGAAGGTGGAAAGGATCTTGATCTTAGTAACTGCACAGTATGGGACGAAAAAGTAGATGAAAAACTGATTACCTCTATACAGGAACGGATTACGGGAGTTCTGCCGAAGGATACAGAATGCTTTTTTGAATGTGTTACTTCAGAAAATCAAATGATTGATGTAAAAGAAGCTGATGTATATATCGCGATACCTTTCGGAAATAAGAACGATTCTCTTTTTGCAGCTTTCGATGTTGTATTTTCGGCATTGTATTCGAAAAACAAGCCTGTGGTATTCTCTGTATTGTCGTATAAAGAAATCTGGTCATATGGGTCTGTATTTTTCCCATATTTTGTAAGGGATGCACGAAAAATTGATAAATACCTGGGAATGAAAAATAATGTATTTGTGAGCAAGGATTTAGAAAATCTGGAAGAAATTTTATCTGCTTTACAGGTAAAGTTCAAAATCAGTAATTCAACGGCTCTTTGTATCGGCGAACCTATGTATGAGCCATTTCATTCATGGAACTGGGGATATGAAATGGTACGTGCTCTTCAGGAAAAATTTGGAATAAAATGGTCACATATTAGTTCTGATAAATTTTTAGAGATATACCAAAAATGGGATAAAGAATTTGACAAAGAAAAGATTATGTCTGAGTTAAATGAAGACCGTACTCCGGCTGGTTATGATATTACAAAAGCAGAAAAGATGTATCATGTATGTAAAGAACTCATTGCAGAAGCAGGCGCTGATGTTTTTACGATTAACTGTTTATGGTCGATCGTACATAATCAATGTAAGACCACAGCATGTTACACTTTGTCAAAATTAAATGATGAGGGAATTGTATCTGCCTGTGAGGCGGATGTTACTACCTTGCTGAATATGATGATAGCTACATATGCTTCTGATGCACCGGTATTTATGTTAAATCCCTATCACTTTCCAGAGGATAATAAATTGTTTGTATCCCATTGTACTTCTCCGACATTGCATTCATTTAACAGTGATAAACAGGATAAAGTTAATGCATATTCCTATTATGAAATCCCTGAGCTTCCATGTGGACTTCAGATTATTAAAGAGGAGGGGCCGGTAACCGTAACAGGAATATCACATGACAGGCTGGATAAAATGATTATTATCAGAGGAAGAATTGTACGTAATACCGCATTTTCAACATGCCGTACTCAGTTAGAACTAGATGTAGAGGGAGATATTAAAGAGATCGTTGAAAATTACCAGGGAAGGCACTGGGCACTTGTATATGGAGATCAGAGTAAAAAGATTGCAGCAGCAGATGAAATCTTAGGAATTGACGCGAAAATATTTTAAGAGTGGGTAGACGCGTTATTATTTCTTAATATATAACTGAAAGGATCTTCTATAACTATGAATTGATACCCTTTAAGTAGACAGTGGGAAAGCTAAAAAATCGGGAGAAATTGTATCCTAATAGTAAGACACAGAAAAAGAAGCAGTGTTAAACTATTAGGGTACTTTTTTTGAAATAAAAAATAGTATTTGATTTTGCGTTACCCCAAAATATTACAATGTAAAAAGCCTTGTAAATACTGAAGTTTTTGAATTTTATGGTGCTTATAATAAAACAATTTTTTGACACTTTGTGCCCAAATGGTGCTCGAATTTCATACGGCGATATAAAACACTACAAGAAGATATAAAATACCATAATTTTGAGGATAAGAGCACTTGTTATTTTCACCCTCATGGATGCTCATTCAAGTAGAGGTATTTGTACTTGTCAATGACAGGAAAGCTCATTCATCTTGACCATTGACGAGTATAAATAACTATGCTATTTATCGGAGAGGTAGAAAAATTTTCAACTTGATGGTAAAATATTATTATAAAAATAGACAAATATTGATTTGTGAGGTATCGCATATGGTCGATGAAGAATTGCCAATCGGAACAAAAAACGGTTGTCTTACAATAATTGCAGGGCTTGATGCCTACCAGACAGAAGTTGCTACCAGAAAAATTGCGAAACTTGAAGAGGAGAAACAGAGGTTCCTTGGAGGTGAAAAAAGCACAAGCAATAATTTTACATCAGCAGAAACTTTTGATGAATGGATGGAACAATACCGCACAGAAAGACTATATAAAGTACAGTGCAAATGCGGAAATATCAGATTTATAAGCAAAGAGGAGTTATACCGAAAAAAACACAGAGTATGCGGTAATAATTGTAAACTCATAGAGATTCGTGCCAAAGAAAAAGCCGCTACATATCCCAGAGAAAAACATCCTAATTTTAATATTGATTATACAGGAACAATCTTTGAGTCTTTAGAAGTTTTAGAGTGCATTGACGACAATTTAGAGGGAAATCCTGTTGTTTATGATAAACGAAGAAAGGGCAAATATGGTGGACACGTAACAGTCTACAAAAAATACCGTTGTCGTTGTTATCTCTGCGGAAAAGAATATGAATTTACCTGTGGAGATTTCTGGATTCGCAGTGATGATTATGGTTGTAGAGCGCAAGATGGATATTATAGCAATACGTTTTGTGACTGCCACATTATCTCCTCTTTTCAGTGGCGAACTGTTGATATTTTGAGAAAGCATGGTGTGCAATATCGTGTCGAGGTATCATTCCCGGAGTTGTATGGAACAGAGCGGAAAAATCTGTTGAGATTTGATTTTGCAATTTACGATATAGACGGTAATATAAAATGTTTATTAGAATGTCACGGCGAGCAACACTATAAACCTGTTGGAGAATTTGGAGGAGCATATCGTTTTAATGCACAGGTCAAAAACGATGAACTGAAACGAGAATATGCTAAGGCACACAACATCTATCTTATAGAGATACCTTATACTTGCAACACCTATGAAAAAGAAGAAATTTTTCTACGGAAACAAGGGATAATATAGTCACAAAGGAGAAACACCATGGCGAAAATTGAGGCAATGCTTTAAGGGGTTTAGATTATCTCAATAAACAAAAACACGGCGCATTTTTACGGAAAGGGTACTCCCTTCCTATGCTTGCTACGGAACTTTTACAGTCCTTTTTCTTAGTATAGGATTTTTGTAATGAGATGGAATAGAAAGATTGTACGAAGTTGCAGATACTATTCTGTGGTGCTAAAATGGTGACCAACCTTACAAAACCACCTTATACGGAGATACGGCAAGATAAATGAAGATATGAGATCCCCCTTGATTTTAAGCCATTTTCTTTTTATTTCTTAAACATTTATGAGGGTTTATAAAAAGATTTTTGTCTATCAAATCAATAAAAAATAGATAAGTTAAAAGAGTGTTTCCTACAATATGGTGGTTATGTGTTATAGGTGATTCATAAAATCTTATATATAGCAGAGGATAATTGAGAGTATCCCAAAGATTGTGTAAACCTTCAAACTGATGTAAGATAAAATTACTC
>ERZ652168.181-NODE-181-length-25169-cov-17.0472_pt1 | contig 25169 bp, 22 predicted proteins | sample MGYA00514763_ERZ652168 | MGnify/ENA metagenome assembly ERZ652168
ATATAGTTACATTTTATTATAGAGCATTATTTGCAATATAAAAAGCATTTTTATGGTATTATATCAAAAAAATGCCTGATATAATAATTACAGTAGGAGGTGCTGAGAGTGAAAATTATATTAGAACGTTATCATGGTTTAGGAAACGATTATCTGGTTTTTGATCCAAATAAGAATGAGTTAAAATTAAATAAAAGTAATGTAGAGATGCTCTGCAACAGAAATATGGGACTTGGCGCAGACGGAATACTGGAGGGCCCCTTTATCGGAGAAAAGCACATGTCCCTGAGAATCTGGAACCCGGACGGGAGTGTGGCAGAAAAAAGCGGGAATGGCGTGAGGATTTTTGCAAAATATCTAAAAGATGCGGGATATGTCCAGAAGAAGAACTACAAACTGACCACAGACGGGGGAGAAGTGGAGATAACTTATTTAAATGAAGATGGCAGCAGGCTGCGGGTGTCCATGGGAAGGCTGTCCTTTTGGAGTGATGAAGTGCCGGTGACAGGAGAGCGCAGGGAGGTTATCAACGAGGACATGGTGTTTGGGAGAACCCTGTATCCGGTGACATGTGTATCCGTAGGCAACCCCCATTGTGTCATACCTATGCGCGAAGTTTCCCGTCCCCTTGTGTGTAAAATAGGAAATTATTCAGAAGTAGCCAGATATTTTCCAGAGCGGATTAATACAGAAATTATGAAGGTGACAGATAATGAAAATATCTCCATCGAAACCTTTGAGAGAGGAGCCGGCTATACAATGGCAACAGGAACCGGGGCCTGTGCCGCTGCAGGGGTTGCCTATAAGCTGGGAATGACAGGAAATAAAGTGGTTGTTCATATGCCTGGGGGTGATCTACAGGTCGAGATTGATCGCGACTGGAATGTGTTTATGACAGGGGAAGTGTTTTATGTGGCCCAGATTGTCCTTAGCAGTGAGTTTTCAGAAAGACTGCGGGCGTTATAATGTTTAGAAATTAAAAATATGCACCTGATATGGTATTTGAGGCAGATTCTGGTTGGATTCTGTTCTGAAGATGACTATATCAGGTGCTTTTGTTTTGTTAGAAAAATTTTCTTGCGAAATTTGTCTTATTGCTTTCAAAACGAAAATATGTTAGTGTTGTTTTGGTTACTGAAAGGAAGCTTTTAATGTATGAAGATCTTTTTTGGCTAACATCAGGAAGTCCTGCCCAATATTCATGGGAGGGAGGTAATAGTAATTTTCTGAGATGATCCAACCTTGATAGCCGATACTTTTAATTGCATCTACAGATTGAGAATAACCTGCATCTCCAGAACCCAGGAGGACGCATCCGCGTTCAGAAGGGGTGAAGAGGGGAGATAAACTGTCTTTCATGTGAAAATGACTGATGAGTTCTGCCCCAAATGTGGTGATTTGTTCCTGGGGAATACCGGTTCTGAATCTCAGAGGGTTTAAAGTATCCATACATATCTTTACACGCCCGTTTAACTGGGTTAAAATTTCCTGGATTTGATGCAGCGGAAGTGCAGATTCCAGCGCTATTTCTATATTACATGTATCAGACAGCGTGCAGGCATACTGCAAATGCTGTAATATATGCTCCTTAGCTTCTTCTGAAGTTGGACTTGCAGTGATTACAATCGTATGGATGTTAAGTTTCTGGCAGGCGAGGAAACCAAAACGCAGACTTTGCCGTGCATATTCCCCTTTCAGTGTAGATGGGGCGTAGTTCATGGTGCCTTCTGAAAGTAAGGCTCCTAAATTCAAGGAATGAAGTTGTATATGATATTGCCTGGCGGCCTCTGCCAAGGCTTTTTGGACTTCAGGGTTGTTCAGGGGATAACTGAATCGCCTTCCCCCGGCCTCCCCGAGCTGTATTCCGTTAAATCCTGCCAAAGAGGCAAGACGGATGGCCAGAGAACCCTGGCAGGGAAGGGACCATTCGCATATTCCAAATAATTGTTCCATTTTCTAATCCTCCATGAGTAAATTATAATACAATTACAATACAAAAGTCAATCTAAATATAATACAAAATAAATATGAAATGATTGACAAAAAAGATACAATATGATAATATATTGAAAAATAACTCGTGTAGAAAAATAAATTGGAGGTGTACAAAATGAAAAAAATTAATACTGTGCTTGGAGCTTTGGATACAGAGAATTTGGGAATGACATTAATGCACGAACATTTGGGGACAGTAGATGCAAATGTGTGGAAAGCTTTCCCGGACTGGCTGGACAGGGATCAGTTTATTGAGTATGCGGTAGGGCAGTATAAAAAAGCTAAGGAACGTGGGATCGATACAATTGTGGATGTGACACCCCTGGATCTGGGAAGAGATATTGGGATGATAAAGGAGGTTTCGGATAAGTCAGGAATACAAGTCGTAGCCTGTACAGGCATTTATGGCAACAGTTATGGCTGGCACCTGTATAAGGATCCAGACTACATAGCTTCTTTGTTTATACGGGAAGCAGAAAAAGGCATTGAGGGGACTGATATTAAGGCAGGCGTGATTAAGTGTGCAACTCATGGGGATCATATAAACCAGGATGATGAGAGGATGCTGAAAATTATTGCCAAGGTCCACAGGGAGACAGGACTGCCTATCATTACTCATTCCATAGGGCACTCTGGGTATGAGCAGCAAAATGTATTTGAGGCAGAAGGCGTGGACTTGAGTAAGGTGGTCATAGGGCACTTGGGAGATCTGGATGATGTGGATTATATAGAAAGGGTTGCAGAGAGGGGAAGTTATCTGGGGTTGGACAGGTTCAGCATTGACACCATTATGCCTCTTGCAGTCAGGGCGAAAGTCCTCAAAGAACTCTGCGACAGAGGATACAGGGATAAAATCATTGTAAGCCATGACTGTATGTGCTTTATGGACGGGCAGGACAGCCTGCATATTTTTGGGGGGACATGGGAGGATTTTTATAAGCAGGACCATGAGGATATGGAATACCAATATACGTATGTGTTTGACTATCTTTGGCCTGAATTAAAGAAACTGGGACTGAGCCAGGACGATTTTGACCAATTTTTAGTACGTACACCAAAGGCGTTTTTTGAAGGATAGGAGGCAGCTATGAGGGCGTTAGTATACGATAAGCCGGGCAGGGAAAACGGCAGTATACGGGAGATTCCCGTGCCGGAATGTAAAAGTGGGCAAGTACTGGTCAAAATTATGTGCTGCGGCATATGTAAGCCTGCGGAGAGGAGCCATGACCTGAATGGATCGGTTCTGGGCAGATATCCGGCGGTGCCTGGACATGAGATGGCCGGAATCATTGAGAAAACCGGGGATAAGGTAAGGTCCCTTAAGCCAGGGATGCCTGTCACAATCGACAATGGTGTTCCCTGTAAAACATGTAGTTACTGCAGAAAAGGTGAGTATGCCTTCTGTGAAAATTTTGGGTCCATGGGGCATAATCTGCAGGGGGGCATGGCAGAGTATGTTGTAGCAGATGAAGACAAGGTATATATCCTGCCCGAGGGAGTATCCTTTGATGAGGCTGCAGTATGTGAACTTGTAGGATGTGCACTGCGGGCTGTGGAGAGAAGCCGTGTAAGTATGGGGGATCATGTGCTGATCCTGGGCGCCGGGGCCAGCGGCAATATACTAACCCAGCTGTTTCTCGGCTCAGGGGCCTCATCAGTGGCAGTGACAGACCGGGTGGCCGGCAAGCTGAAAATACTGAAAGAAAAAGGGGCCGTCGTATATCAGGCAGAAGAAGGACAAGAGAGTAGGGTATTCGGCAAAATAGAAGAGGATTTTCCAGAAGGGTTTGATATTATTGTGGATGCATGTGGCAGTCCTGAATTTTCAAGAGATGCCCTTGGGTCTTTAAAAAGAGGGGGTACGTTTGTAGGATATTCTTTCCCCAATGGAGAGTTAAAGGAACTGCCTCTTCCAGTGGCACAGTTTATTGTCAATGAGTGGACGTATGCCGGGTCTACTTTTAACAGTGAATATGAAACATGTTTAGAGCTTATCAGGAGCGGGAAAGTGGACTGCAAATGTCTGATTACAGGCCATTATCTGCTGGAACAATATTTTGAAGCGTTAGACATTAATCTTAGAGACAGTGAGTCCCTCAAAATTATTATACACCCTAATGGATATACTGGCTGAAGGAGGACATAGCTGCACAGTTGAGCCAGTCCGCGCAGAGGACTGTAAATGGAGGTACTTATGAAGAAGGCAGGTATATGTATAGTAATATGTATGATGCTGCTGGTACTGTCCGGATGTGATGCACTCATAGAGCTCCCGGATGAGCTGGAGGCAGAAAAAGGGCAGACTGCCAGCATAGAAGAAACGGTGTTTGAAGGGCCTACAGAGAAAGCAAAAGCACCTCAGGGGGTAAAGGCGGCGCTTGTCCCGGCCCAGGCATCCCTGTCAGGTTGTATTATCCCGTGTGAAGCAATTGAGGAGATTGGCGAAAGGTACAAATGGGATGTGCAGATGTTCGACGGTAAGGGGACGCCGGATGAGCAAAATGCAGCTATCATGAATGCTGTTGCATGGGATGCAGATATTATTATTACAATATCGCTGGATGCAAGAAGTGTGCAGCAGGGCATTCAGGCTGCAAATGCGGCAGGGATCCCAATTGTCAGTGGATCCAATGGGACGGATGACCCTAACCCCAGGCTGAACTTAGAGGACGAAGGTCTGGTGGATTTCTTATATGATGTAGGTCCTGATTATAAAATGCTGGGGGAGGATATGTCAGCATGGATGGAGGAAAACAAAGAAGGCACGGGGGAGGTTGTCGTCTATAGCTGTCCGGGGTCTTATTCTGTAGAGTATTTCGAGGAAGGACTGTTGGAGGGACTGAAAACAACGGGCCTTGAAGTCGATGATGAGCTGCAAATGTTTACTTTCGAGCAGATGGGGGATGAGCTGAACCGAATGGTAATCGGGTATGTGACGGCCAATCCGGGGACAGAATTTATTTTCCTGCCCTTTGATCCTGCCGCTGTCAGCGTAACGGAGGCCCTTGAGACAGCAGGGATACAGGATGTCAAGGTGTGCGGAGTCCTGGGGAACCCGGAGATGATATCTTTGATACGTCAGGGGACAGTTGCCGCGTGTACGGCTGCATATGATAATGTTTATCTTGGTTATGCAGTGGCGGACCAGGCTATCCGGGTTCTGAATGGACAAGAATTGTCAGAACCGCGGGGAGAAAATCTGCCCGGCCAGATTATTGATATTACGAACCTTCCTCAGGAAGGGGAAGCATGGACTCCCAATATGAATTATAAGGACGAATTTTATAAACTTTGGGAATAGATGAGGTGGGAATATGGGTAAGACAGGTATTCAAAATGGAAATCATGGGTTTATAGAAAAATACGGGATAGCCGGGATACTGTTAGTTATTATCCTGGTTTTCCATCTTCTGTCAGACTCCTTCCTTACAGTACAGAATTTCAGCAACATTCTTATGAACGAGGTGGTGACAGGGTGTCTGGCCCTGGGCGGTATTTTTATTTTAACAGTAGATGAATTTGACCTGTCGCTTGGATATATCCTTTGTTTTTGTATGGTATTAGGGGCTTTTCTTGCAAAATTGGGGTGTACCGGGGTGGCGGTGATTCCTGTGATGGTTCTGGCAGGCGCAGGGTGTGGCGCCATAAATGGACTGATTGTTACAAAATTTAAGGTCAGCTCCTTTATTGCCACAATGAGCGTGGGACTGACCCTGTCGGGCATTACGCAGGCGCTGTCCGGCGGGGGGATTCTAAATACAAATATTCCCAAAATACTGACTTCTTTCTCCAGGGGGAAAGTATTCTGGGTCGGATACAGCGTAATTCTGTTCTCTATACTCTGTGTGATTATCCGCTTCATGCTAAATGAGACAGAGTTTGGGAGGCATCTGTATGCGGTTGGGATATCCGGGCGGACAGCCGCCTATGCGGGGATCAAGGTAGGGCATGTACGTCTGGCGGCCTTTACTTGTGCAGGCTTATTTTGCGGTATTGCCGCAGCAGTTCTGTTGGGGCAGCTTGGAGCAGCAAGCTCTGCATACGGCACCTCACTCCTTTTGCCGGCTTACTCGGTTGTTTTTTTGAGTAAGGCGTCCTTTACCCCGGGCAGGATCAATGTGCCAGGACTGCTGGCGGGATTGCTCTTGTGTGCCCTGGGTGAGAATGGGATTGAGATTGCAGGCGCGCCCGTATGGGGAAGTTATGTTTTCCAGGGGGGTATCCTGATTGTGTCTATCTGGATTTCTATTGTTCTGACAAATAAGAGTCTGAGGACAAAGTAAAGGACGGGAGGTAAACAGGATGTCTGTAGGGATCAAGCATATTTCTGTATCTTTTGGCAATGTAACTGTACTTAAGGATGTGAGTCTGGATATAGAGGATGGAATCATATTAGGGGTGCTGGGGGCAAACGGGAGCGGTAAATCTACTTTGATTAAGGTACTGACAGGGATTTACCATCCTGATGAAGCAGAGGGCAGGGAAATACGGATTGGAGATAAAACGTGTCCGGACATCCCAGATTCCGGCAGGGCCTATGAAATGGGGGTGCGCGCCGTCCATCAGGAAAGTCCTCTGATAGAGGATTTTACAGTTGCCGAATGTATTGCCGCCTTTAAGGGGTATCCTGTTAAGGGCAGAAGGATCGACTGGAAAGCAATCCGGGAATATGCCCTGGGCCTGTTAAGCATATATGAGATTGACTTAAATGTAGAAGAGACAGTGCGCAATTTAAGTGCGGCCCAGAGGAATATGCTGGCCATTGCCATTGCAATTGGCATGGGGGAAGAAATTGGGAGTACAAGCCTGCTTATTTTGGATGAGTCGGAGGCTTCCATCCCTGAGAATGAGGCGGGGTTTTTCCTGGAACGTGTAAAAATGGTGGCAGAAAAAGGGATTCCGGTTATTATGATAAGCCATAGGCTGAAATCTGTCTTAAAATATTGCGACCAGGTTGCCATACTCAATGACGGGGAACTTGTCTTTCATGGAAAAACAGGAGATATTACAGAAGATGTAATTGTCAGCAAGATGCTGAGCCGGGATGGAAATAAGGGAACATATGAGGACACAGCTGGGAAGAATACTTTGGCCGGACTGTGGGATGTATTAAAGCGAAAGACTTGCTATACACCGGGGGAAGAAGTGCTGCGGGCTGAAAATTTGGGATATCATAAACTGAAGCAGTGTTCCTTTGAACTTTATGCAGGGGATATCCTGGGGATAGTAGGAGTTGCTGACAGTGGAATACAAGAAATTCCCTGGCTGTTAAGCGGGGCATACAACCGCCGCAGCGGGGAGATTTATGTGGAGAAAAGGCAGCTTCCCAGACGTATGAGCGTAAAGAAGGCTATACAGAGAGGCATTACACTTCTGCCTTGTGACCGGCCCAGGTCTGGCGGGATTATGGAGTGCTCTGCAAGAGAAAATATATTGCTTCCAGATGAAAAGAAATATTGGGGAAGGAAACAATTGACAGAGAAGACTTTGGAAATGATGCAGGATATATTTGATATCAGGCCTGCAGGCAGTTTTGAAAAAAGTTTTGGGACTTTTTCAGGGGGGAACCAGCAGAAGGCCATTATGGCAAAGTGGATGAGCTTGAAACCAAAAGTATTTGTGCTGGATGACCCAACCTATGGAGTAGACCCAAATTCCAGGCAGAGGCTGTTTGAGCTAATAAAGGAGGCGGCGGGACAAGGGATGGGAATTATTATATTTTCCACTGAACCGGAGCAGTTAGCTGATCTGTGTACCCGGATCCTGGTTATCCGGGATGGCAGGGCTGCAGGGCAGATACAGAAGAAGGATGGCGTTTTAGAACGAGAAATGATTGCGAGGTGGAGCTATTTATGATACGGAAACCCGATCTTAGAAAAAACGGCCTGTTACTGCTGACATTACTGATGCTGGCAGTGTCTGCATTGTTGGTGCCCCAGTTTGCGAATCTTAGGAATATAAATGTAATCGGGATAGGCAGGGTACCGGTGGCTATGTTCGCAATGGCGTCTTTAATTCCATTGGCAGCAGGCGAATTTGATATATCACTTGGCTATATGCTGGGATTTCTCATGATGCTGGGCGGGAAGATGGCTTCTGTGGGGGGGACCGCACTGGGAGTGTTTGTAGTTATTATGGGGGCCAGCGTGCTCCTGGGGGTATTAAATGGCTTAATTACTGTTGTGTTTAAGATTCCTTCTACTATTTCCACCCTGGCTTCGGGGATGATTATGTACGGTGGGTCCCTGGGACTTAACAGTGGTAAATCATTTACTGGTGTAACCCCTGATCTGCTGCTGTGGATCAGCAAGATAAAAATTGTAAAGCTGAATATAGCTATTTGGCTCTGTATTCTCACGGGGGTGGCAGCCTGGCTGATCCTGGAACATTCACCTCTGGGAAGGTACATTTATGCAGCAGGCCACTCTAGGCGGGTCGTTTCCCTGGCGGGGATCCATACGGATGCGGTCAGGTTTGTCTCCTTTTTGATGGCCTCTGTGATCATGGGATTTTGTGCAGTAATTTTAATCAGCCAGTCTAGAAATGTATATCCAGATACAGGGCCAGGCTATTTGCTGCCAGGCCTGGCTGTTACATTTTTAAGCACCACGGCCCATACACCGGGCCGATATAATATACCAGGAGTAATCTGGTCAGCGGCCCTCCTGGGAATTGTCTTTAATGTGATCAGTATCCTGGGTGCGCCCTTTTGGGCGGAAGCTGTCATAAATGGCGCGATATTGCTGGGGGTTGTCCTGGTTATGAATAATAGAAAAAATAAAAATTGAAAGAATTAATATATCCCCCGCTGATAGGAAAGGTACTATCAGCGGGGGATATTTGTATGTATAACCTTAATCTGTGCCCTTAAACGGATTCCTTTTTAAATCCCTGCGTCCACAATTGCCTGATTGATAACCTGCATCTCTTCCTCTGAGAGTGACCAGTCAAAAGCAGCGCAATTTTCCAAGGCCTCCTTTGGGTTCCGCACTCCGGTGAGGGAGGCGCCAATATATGGGTGGTGGGTAGTCCAGTTGACTGCTACCTGGGCAACGGGGACATTGTGCTCCCCGGCAATGGCATCCAGTGTTTTGAGAAGTTCCATAACCTTAGAAAATTTAGGTTCTTCGAAGAAGTCGTAGAAACCAAGGCGGGCGTCTCCTGCCTCAAATTTGGGAAGTTCACGGATGGCGCCGGTGAGTATGCCGGCTCCCAGTCCGCCATAACCCATTGTATAAACCCCCTTTTGAGCATATTTTTTCAGTATGTCTTCTTTCGAGCGGTTGACCATGGAATAAGGGAACTGCACTACATCAATAACTCCCAGGCTATAGAGGCTGGACAGGTCATTGTCCTCAAAGTTTGAAATTCCCGTATAAAGGATTTTTCCCTGCTGTTTTAGGGTGTTTAGGGCCTCTGCTGTCTCCTCGAAAGGTGTGTTGGCATCGGGCCAGTGAATAAGATAAATATCTATGTGGTCTGTCCCCAGACGTGTAAGAGATTCTTCACATTGTTTGAGAATAGCCGCCTTGCTGCTGTCCCTGATGGGTTGTGAAGCGCCATACTTTGCTTCTTCCGGCCAGCGGATGCCGCATTTAGTCAGCAGTGTGACTTTATCCCTGCAGGAGGCGATGGCCTTTCCAACCACCTCCTCAGAATGTCCCCGTCCATAACTTGGGGCCGTATCAATAAGGTTCACGCCTTGTTCTACCATAGTCAAAATGGCTGCTATAGAATCCTTTTCATTTACATCACCCCAGCCAGTACCTCCTATGGCCCAGGTTCCCAGAGCAAGTTCAGAGAGTTTCAGGTCTGTGTTTCCAAATGGTTTGTAGCGCATAATCAGATCATCCTTTCTTTATTTGTTTTGTGTTTTCTCACAAATATTGTATACATATTGTATTATAAAAGTCAAGATAAACATGGAAAATAAATTACAAAAATAATACAATATTATTGACAAAGGTGTGGCTCGCATATATAATGCGTGTATAAAGTAAAACAAATTAAGGAGGAAAAGGGATGCTGAAAGTATTATGTACTGCAGAATTTGATGATCTGTGGGAAGAAAAGATGAAAGAATACTGTGATATAAAAAGAGTAGGGTTCAGCCTTACAAAACAGCCAAAAGACAGGCTGAATGAGGAACAGCTTATTAAGGCCCTGGAGGGAGTAGAAGTCTTTATTGTGGGATACGAGAAAGTGACAGAGAATGTACTGTACAATGCACCGGATGTGAAGCTTTTACTGAGCGTGAGGGATGGCCCTGAGGAAAATATTGATATTGAGGCATGTACAAAACTTGGGATTCCCGTATTGTTCAGTGCAGGAAGGTGCGGCCGCTCTGTACCGGAATTTACATTTCTTCTGATTATGGCTCTGGCAAAGCCGTTGATTAAAGTTGTAGAAGAAGTACGGGCGGGAAACTGGGTCAAAGAGAATGATTTAAAGTTCAGGAGGATAAATGAGAATTCCACAGAAGTATTTGACAAGACGCTGGGAATCATAGGCTTGGGCAGGAATGGGATCGGGCTTGCCCAGAGGGCCCAGGCGTTTGGCATGAAAATTATAGGCTTTGACCCCTTTGTAGACAGAGATAAAATGAAGGAAATGGATATAGAGGTGCTGGAGCTGAATGCAGTTATGGAACAGTCTGACTATGTTGTGCTCCTGGCACGTGTGACAGAGGAGAATAAAGGCATGATCGGGAAAAACGAGATTGCCCTGATGAAACCCTCTGCGTGCCTTGTAAATACAGGAAGGGCCGCGCTGCTGGATATGAACGCTCTGTTTTGTGCCCTGAAGGAGGACAGGATCAGAGGAGCGGCCCTGGATGTGCTGGATGAAGAGCCGCCGTCAAAAGACCATCCCATATATGGAATTGCCCCGGATAAGCTGATTATAACTCCCCATACGGCAGGCGTCAGCGTGGAGAGGATTACTTTTCAATCCAGGGTTTTAGATGGGCACCTGAGAAATTATCTGAAGGGAATCCTGCCCCAGTCTTTCTGCAACCGGGAAGTACTAAAGCTGCCGCAGTTTGAGGGACGCGGTAAAAAGCTGTTTGGCGTCACGGAAAAGAGCATTGACAATAGTGATACAATTTTATAGTATGATACCAGGCACGCAAAGGATTTAAATGGGCAAATGGCAGGAAGGATGGTAGAATATGCACGAGGAGATAGGAAACAGAGATGATATGGAGAATGGGAAAGAGGCAATACCCCTTTATCATCAAATTGTTTCTGATATTAAGGATCAAATTAATAAAAATGAGATGAAAAACGGGGATAAACTTCCCACAGAAAAATGGCTCAGCGAGCATTACGGCGTTAGCCGGGTGACTGTCCGGAAGGCATTGGAGGACTTGATAGAGCAGGGGTATCTGGAAAAAAGGCCCAACAGAGGCTGTTTTGTACTCCAGCCTAAGTTTGAGAAAGACCTGTCCAGAATGCGCAGTATGCATCAGGAACTGCTTGCTTCAGGGATCACTCCCACATCGAAAATTATTTCCTACCAGGAAGTGCAGGCAGATTCATGGTTATGCCGGCATTTAGACTGCAGGGAAGATGAGACTGTACTTGTGATAAAAAGAATCCGGTATGCGGATGAAAGGCCCTTTGCAGAGCAGACTATCTATCTGCCGAAATCACTGTTCTTAGACTTTAACCCATGGCTTTTGCGGGATCATTCCCTCCATGATATTATGCAGGAACAGCATGGGGTGGAAATACGGTATTCCACACAGAGCGTGACGGCTACAGTACCTGCAAAGGAGCGGATGAAGGAGTTGGAGCTTATAAATGAAAAGCCTATTCTCCATATCCGCAGTACAGTCTATACAAAGGATGACAAAATATGTGAGTATTCTGATACATATTTTGTAACAGACGTTGTGAGATATTCATTCACCTGGTATAAATAAGACCCAGGCAAAGGATGCCGTTGTTTTTTCCTTAATTGCAGTAGGGTTGCTGTAAATATAGGTCTGCGGCTTACTCAAAATTGGATAAAAGGATACCCCATAGCAAAAGTGGCGGCTGTGAGGGTATCTTTTTTTGCTATTTTATAATATTGGTTCCTGGAGTCCTATATGGATTTAAGAGTCAAAGACCCCGATGCAAGCGTATGAGGCATCAAACTAGCAGCGATGCAAGCATGGGGGTATAGACCCTCGCGGCAGTCGCCAAATGGACATGTAAACAGGTCCGCCTGGCTCATTACCCGCGGGAATAAAAATATCTTATTAAATAAAAAAAGAGAGATACAATAATAATACAAATTAAAAATATTTGTATTGAAATAGTAAAAAATATATGATACAATACAAATACAAAATAAAAAGGAGGAGATACATGAAAAAGACTGGAATTATAAATCCGGAATTAATCCGTGAATTAACAGGCCTTGGCCATTTTGACAGCTTTGTAATCTGCGATATGGGATTTCCGGTTCCACGGGATGGGATAAAGATAGATTTAACGCTTGTCGAAGGCCAACCAAGATTTCTTCCAGTATTAAAAGCCTGCCTGGGGGAAGTAGTTGTGCAGGAGATGGTTCTGCTTGATGGAATAAAGGAGGCCAACAAGGAATTACACGGACATATTCTGGACATGGTACATAATCAGGAAATTTATTATGTGAGCCTGCCTCAGTTTAGGGAAAAGGCGAGAGAGGCAAAGTTTTATATACGGACGGGTGAGACAATGCCATGCTCCAACATACTTCTCGTGTCAGCATCAGGAGTGCGGGAACGGGTTGACAAATACAATATAGCAATTAAGGAGGAGAAGCTGTGAAAGCATTAGTGTATGAAGCACCAGGGAAGGGGAGCATTACAGACATCCCTATGCCTGTATGTGGGGATGACGATGTGATTATAAAGATCGAATCCTGCGGCATTTGTAAGTGGTCAGAATTGGCCCATAATTCTACGGGGACAAGCCTGGCAAAATATCCCTGCACACCAGGGCATGAATTTGCAGGGACAGTATATGAAAAAGGGAAAAATGTGACACAGGTGGAGAGAGGGGATGCTGTAACTGCCGATAATGCCAGTAATTGTGGGGACTGTTATTACTGCCGGAATGACGAATCTCTGTACTGTGAAAATTTTGCTTCCATAGGGCATAACCTGCAGGGTGGCTTTGCGGAATATGTGAAGGTCAAGAAAGACAAAATATTTAAAATCCCTTCAAATCTTTCATTTGATGAGGCGACAGTTGCTGAACCAGTTGCCTGCGCTATTCACTGTATGGATGTACTGGATATTAAAACAGGGGAAAATATCCTGGTGTTGGGAGTAGGCCCTCATGGATTAATACTGGGCCAGCTATGCCACTATTCCAATGCACAGAGAGCAGTGACCATAGGAGGCCTGGATAGTAAGCTGCAGATTCTGAAAGAAAATGGAGTGCCCGTTATTAAGATGGAGAGAAAAGATTACAAAATCCACGAGGAAGCTATCCGCCGGGAGTTTCCCCATGGGGTAGATGCCATTGTGGATACGACAGGGTATTGGCCCCTGGTGCAGAGTGTATTCAAATTCTTGAAAAAGGGCGGAAGGTTTATACAATATGGAAGCTATCATTCTGCAGAAGATTTTGTGATACCGCCAAGTTGGTTCAACGAGATACATTACAATGAACAAAAATATATCGGAGTTTCCTGCCAGACATTCTGTTTTGACCGTGCGCTGGATTACATGGCAAGCGGGAAGGTAAAAGTGGATAAATTTATCACACATAAATTCAGCCTGGATGAATATTTTGAGGCATTGGAAGTAAACAGGACAGACAGAGAAGCGATTAAAGTGATTATTAACCCATAGATAAAGGAGGAAGCAGTATGCTTGTAACATTGACAGAAATTCTAAGAGAGACAAGGGTAAAAAAATATGCGGTGGGCGCATTTAATGCCACAGATTATCTGCTTGCAGAGACGGTAATCAAGGCCGCTGAGGAGGAAAATGTACCAGTGATAATGATGGTTCCGACCCCAGCTTTTAAGGTAAAGCAGACCCCTTACCTGATGCAGTTCATACTAGACAGAGCCAGGAAGGCAAGCGTGCCTGTCTGCATGCACTTGGATCACGGCAAAGATTTTGATATTGTGATGCAGGCCATCCATTATGGCTGCTCCTCTGTCATGTTTGATGGATCCCTCTTATCCATGGAGGAGAATATCAGCAGGACAAAAGAGATTGTCAAAATAGCACATGGCTGCGGCGTGAGCGTGGAGGCTGAAATCGGGCATGTGCCAGGTTCAAAAAATACCCCGGCTACAGGTGCGCCTGATGAAAGTATGTATACAAACCCTGAGGATGCAGTACGTTTTGTGGAGGAAACAAAGGTGGACGCCCTGGCCGTCTCTATAGGTACAGTACATGGCAAGTTTGTGGGCACGCCAAAGCTGGATTTTGACAGATTGGAGAAAATTCGGGGAATGGTCGACGTACCTCTTGTGCTGCACGGCGGTTCTGGACTTTCCGACGAGGATTTCAGAAAGTGTATTGAGCTTGGAATCAGCAAAATTAATTTCTTTACCGGACTCGCAATGGCAATATCAAAAGCAGCCTACGATGCCATGGAAGAATCCAAAGGGAATATTATGTGGCCTGAGATTTCTCCTGTCGCAGAGCAGGCAGGAATTGACGCCACGAAAGAGCAGTTCAGGATCTTTAACACACAGCCGCTGGGTTTAACGCCTCCAAAAGGAAATTTATGATACATATTCTTTCGGGCAGGCCGTAGAAAAAGCTGCAGACTAAAATTTAACTTATTGAGAAATGAGAAAGGGGCATACTATGGAAAAGGTAAAACAAACGTTAGAGGCTGCCAATATCAGGCTTTCTTGGAGAGAGAGATTCAGCTACGGGGCAGCCGATGTATATGGGACATTGTTCGGGAACTTTCTTTCTACATTTATTTTATATTATTATACGGATATACTTGGAATCAGCGCAGCAGTAGCTGCCAATATCTTTCTCGTATGTAACCTTGTAGATGCGTTTACTGCCATATCCGCAGGCCCGATTGCTGATAAAGTCAGGACTAAATGGGGTACGTACAGGCCCTTCTGCCTTTTTGGGGCCCTTCCCCAGGCGATTGCGCTGGTGCTTTGTTTTACAAAAATCCAGGCTGGGGAGGGAACAAAAGTTATCTGGGCGATGGCTACATATTTACTTGTCAACGTGTGCTATGCTTTTATCAATACAGCGTACAGTACCCTCTGTTCAGCTATGTCCACCAATGTAAATGAAAGGGGCGTGCTGAACGTATTCAAAATTGGCGGTTCTGCAACAGGTTCCCTTGTTGTATCGCTGCTGGCGCTTCCTCTGGTTACCGCTATTGGGGCTGGAAACGAAGCAAGGGGTTATCAGGGGGCTGCAGCTGTAATGGGGATTTTGTCAGCAATTATGTTGTTAATCGCATTCTTTGGGACAAAAGAGCGTGTGGTCGTGGAAAAGACAGAGAAAGTCAGTGTAATTGCAAGTTTTAAAATGGTGTTGAAGAATAAACCCTGTATTCTTATGATTTTCTTGCTGATGTTTATTGCATGGACATTTAATTTCCGGTTCGCGGTAGTCATGTATTATTGTAAGTATTATCTGGGAAATGAAGGTCTGCTGACGGGGTTTAACAGCCTGGTATCTCTGGTTGGTATACCTGCGATTATTCCAATTCCAGGACTTTATAAAAAGCTTGGCAAGAAGAATACAATGATTCTGGTGGCTGTGCTCACAATCATAAATGGTATTGTATTTTTAATTGCCCAGCAAAACTATTACTTAGTTGCATTCGGATTTATTTTATTCGGCATTACCTTGAACGCCTCTTTTTCAGTTGTTTGGGGGATGATTCCAGACACAATCGAATATGGAGAGTGGAAAACCGGCGTCCGTGCACCTGGGGCCGTAGTGTCCGCCTGTGCTTTCGCGCGGAAAATTGCGATTGCAGTGGCAACATGGTCTGTGGGGCAGGCTCTGGCTATTATAAACTATTCTGCTGAGCTTCAGGTACAGTCTGCGGCAACAAATACAGGTATTTACTATTTAAATGCAGTTCCCCTTATTATCGGCGGAATCCTGATGTTGGTCGTGATTCTTCCATATAATCTGACACAGGAAAAATTCGAGAATATTTTAAAGGAGATCGATGCAAGAAAGGCCGGAGCAAAGTAGGGGGCATCTGACGGCTTATGGCGCCTGCCGGAGAAAGGAAGGGGATTATGAAAGAATGTATCATGGTTGTGGATTTTGGCACATCCAATGCCAGGACGAACCTTGTTAATATCAAAGACGGGAAAATTGAGGCGGGGTTTAGCAAACCTGTATTTTATAACAGTCCCCAGAAGGATTTCCATGAGATACAGGCAGATGATTACTGGCTGGCGTCTGTTGAGACTACTGGGAAAATAATGAGTTCCCTTGATAAAGAATGCCATATAGCAGGACTTGTATTTTCTTACATTGGAGACAGTCTGATTCCCACTGACAGTCAGGGGAATGCAACCTACCCCATGCTGGCCTCCTTCGATCTGCGGGCCAGAAATGATATGTCACTCTATACGGAAGTACTTGGAACCAGAGAGTTCGAAAAAATAAGCGGCTGCCCTCTGACTCCCAGGAATACTGGTGTAAAAATACATTGGCTGAAGAAGCATATGCCCCATGTGGCAGAAAAAACAGCTTATTATCTGACATTGCAGCAATATGTCAATATGAAACTGGGACTGGGCCCGGTCAGTGATTATTCTGTGGCTAACAGGAAACTGATGTTGGATGTCAGGACCCGGAAGTGGTCGGACAGGCTGTTAGACCTGATAGAAAGCAGTACACAGGAGATGGGGCCGGCTGTCACGGGGGGAGATAAGTGTATTGGGGAAATAACATCATATGGAGATGTGAGACTGCCATATAAGATCCCTGTTTTTCCGGGGGGCCATGATTCGGCAGTGGGTTTCCTGGGACTGGGTTTAAATAGCGGTGAAGATGGGATTCTGGGGAATGTAGGCGGTACATTTGACCATTATGGCTTCTTAAGGCCTGAGTACCAGGATACTTTATCCATTGCAGATGTCCAGACAGTGGCAGGCCCGGTCAGTGATAGTTATGTCACAATAAAAGCCCATCCTGCAGGAAAAGACTTACTTTGGTTCATCCAACATATAGCAGGCCAAAAGGATATGGGGTTATTGGATCATTATTTTAAGAGAGCTGCATTTGATGGGCAGAATCCGGCATATTACACTACTGGCCTGGATACAGGAAATGGTTCTTTTATTTTTCTGAATAATCTGTCAGGAATCCAGGAAATTTTTGATACCCTTGTAGAAGGAATGACCTTTCTTTCCAAAGAGTATCTGGAGCTATTTGGTAAATTAAACCTGAACTTCCAAACTGTAAGAGTCGGAGGCGGAAGCGGAAAGGCCGACCCATGGCTGCAGCTCAAGGCAAATGTCTTTGGATGCAGGACTGAAAAAGTAAGGAATCTGGAGGTGTCTTCTGTAGGGGCGGCTATCATTGGAGCCGTAGGACTTGGGATATGCAGTCTCCAGGAAGCGTTTGGCAATATGGTAACAATAGAAAAAAGCTTTGAGCCTGATAAGGAGATTCATAGCTTATATCAGGAGAAATATAGGAAATGGAAAGAACTCTGCAGGAAACTGCAGTAGGGATAGAAAAAGGAAAATACCGCAGAATGGCTGGATATTAGCTGCTCTGCGGTATTTTTTCACAAGAATTTAAAATAGGCTGTCCATAGAATGCAGACAATCATACCTTATTGAACTACTAATGTTCAATAAGTATATATTCGTATATCATTTGTGCCAAATCCGGGGTTGCAGCAGAGGGGGAGTTGTGCTAACATATGTATAACAACGAAAGCAGGTGATACTATGCTGATAGAGATTGATTTTAATAGCGATGAGGCTATTTATATCCAACTCCGCAACCAGATTATTATGGGGATTGCGACTTCCAGCATCCACGAGGGGGACTCGCTTCCTTCTGTGAGGCAGCTGGCGGATACTGTGGGAGTAAATATGCATACAGTAAATAAGGCTTATAGTGTTTTAAAGCAGGAGGGGTTTGTCCGTCTGGACAGAAGGCGCGGGGCGATTATAGCCCTTGACATTGATAAAATTAAGGCCTTGGAAGAGATGCGCCAGAATCTTCTTATTTTGCTGGCAAAGGGAAGGTGTAAGAATATTTCCAGGGAGGAAGTGCATAATCTGGTGGATGAAATATTTAATGAATATGAGTCTTATATTGAATAGACGGCAGAATTGCTGACAGGAGGAGAACATGCAGAATTATTACACAAAGCAGGCAGAACGTGCCATCAAATATGCAGGGACAATGGCAAAGAAGCTGCAGCACCCATATATAGGGACGGAGCACCTTTTGCTTGGCCTTTGTAAGGAATATACAGGGGTAGCCGGCCAGATACTGGCCATGAACGGTGTGGATGAGGAAAAGATTATCCAGCTGATGGATGAACTTATAACCCCAGAGGGCGAAATACTTATAAAGGAGCGGCCAAATGAGAGTCCGCGCCTTAGGTACCTGCTGGGAAACAGTGAGAAGGAGGCGGCACACCTTCATACAAAGGATGTGGGGACAGAGCATCTCCTTATGGCGATGATCCATGACGTAGATTGTGTGGCCACAAGAATACTGATAACACTAAATATAAATCTGCAGAAAATTTTGCAGGATATCCTAAATGCTGTTGGGATAGATCCAAAAGAATATCAAGAAGAAATCCAGGAAGAATCTAAGGGCAAGAATGCGGCGGCGGAACAGTTTTGTACAGATTTAACAGCAGAGGCGGCAGCGGGACACCTGGATCCTGTAGTGGGAAGAGAGGAAGAAATTTACAGGCTGATGCAGGTGCTTAGCCGCAGGACTAAGAATAACCCCTGCCTGGTTGGAGAGCCTGGGGTTGGCAAGACGGCGATTATTGAGGGATTGGCGGCAAGGATTTCCCTCGGGGCCGTGCCGGAAAATATGAAGGGGAAGAAGATCTATACCTTGGATCTTCCCGGGTTGATTGCGGGTTCCAAATACCGTGGGGAATTTGAGGAGCGCATGAAAGGGTTGATTGCTGATGTTAAGGCCAGCGGCAATATTATTTTGTTTTTAGATGAGCTTCACACAATGATAGGTGCAGGGGGCGCAGAGGGGGCGATTGATGCCTCCAGTATTTTGAAGCCGGCCCTGGCCCGGGGGGAAATGCAGCTTATCGGGGCAACCACCATTGCAGAATACCGCAAATATATTGAAAAGGATGCGGCCTTGGAGAGAAGGTTCCAGCCAATTACAGTGGAGGAACCTACACAGGAGCAGTCAATGGAGATATTGTCAGGACTTAAGGGGAGATATGAGCTGCACCACAAGGTATCTATCAGTGAAGAGGCGCTGAAGGCAGCAGTACAGCTTTCAGAAAGGTATATTAATGATCGGAATCTGCCAGACAAGGCCATTGATGTCCTGGATGAGGCTTGTTCCAGGGTGAATATGCGTGGATATAAAGTGCCTGCTAATTTGGAAGAGATGGAGAATAGCCTAAAAGAGCTTATCAGGCAGAAAGAGGCAAGCATTAAAGAAGGAGATTTTGCACAGACTTCCCTTCTCCATGCAAAGCAAAAAGAAGTGGAGGGCCGTCTGGCTTCAGTGAGAAAGCGGTTTGAGAGGAAGTCAGCCTTTCAGTGTCCGGAAGTGACAGGAAGTGATATTGCGGATGTGGTATCAGCCTGGACAAAAGTACCCGTTAAAAAGCTGGCGGAGAGCGACACAGACAGGCTTAAGAAGCTGGAACAGGTGCTGCATCACAGGGTAATTGGCCAGGAGGAGGCCGTCAGTGCTGTGGCCAGGGCGGTCAAAAGAGGCCGTGTTGGCTTAAAAGATCCCAGGCGCCCCATTGGTTCCTTCCTTTTCCTGGGACCTACAGGCGTAGGGAAGACAGAGCTGTCCAAGGCCTTGGCAGAGGCTTTGTTTGGCAATGAAGAAGCCATGATAAGGGTGGATATGTCAGAATATATGGAAAAGCACTCAGTGTCTAAAATGATTGGTTCTCCCCCAGGATATGTGGGACATGAGGAGGGCGGGCAGCTCAGTGACCAGGTACGGACCCATCCATATTCAGTGATTTTATTTGACGAGGTAGAGAAGGCACATCCAGATGTGTTCAATATTTTGCTTCAGGTTCTGGACGATGGGCATATTACTGATTCCCAGGGACGGAAGGTGGATTTTTGTAATACCGTAATTATTATGACTTCCAATGCCGGGGCCAAGGCAATTGTAGAGCCTAAGAAGCTGGGATTTGCCGCCAAGGAGGATCCGGCAGATGATTACCGGCGGATGAAACAGAACGTGATGGATGAGGTTAAAATGATATTCCGCCCAGAATTTTTGAATAGGATAGACGATATTATTGTATTCCATTTATTGGACAGCACACATATGAAAAAAATTGTGACTCTTTTGTGCAGGGAGTTTACGAAGCGTGTTAAATCCCAGATGGATATTACGCTGTCTATCCGTGATTCTGCGAAAAAGCATATTGTAGAAAAAGGTACGGATGCAAAATATGGCGCCCGTCCCCTGCGCCGTGCTATGCAGACAGAGCTGGAGGATAAGCTGGCTGAAGCTATACTAAACGGGGATATAAAAGAAGGGGATATAGTGGAGGCAGGAGTCTCTAAAAAAGAAATTAAATTTTATACAAAGAATATAAATGAGTAGAAAATAGAACAAAATTATTATATAATACAGACAGGACAATTTAAGAAACTGATATACCTAGGAGGACAATTAAAATGGCAGCAGTAAAAGAACTATTACGTGCAGAGGGAGACGGGACACTCAGCTTTGGAGATTATACTCTGGCATCTAAGACAAAATTGGATAATTTCGAATTTGAAGGTGATATTTATAAAGTTAAGACATTTAAAGAAATTACCAAGCTGGAGAAGAACGGCATGTTTGTATACGAGTCAGTGCCGGGAAGCACTGTGGAGAATTTCCAGGCCACAGACACGAAGGTAGCGTTTTATGTATCTGCCCCCGAGGACGTACAGTTCACTTTGGAGCTGGAACCGGATAGTGAATACGAGGTATTCATTGATGAAGTATCCTCCGGAAAGATGGCAACCAATTTAAGCGGCAAATTAAGTGTCAGCATAGAACTGAGCGCAGGTGAGAGAGCACTGGTGAAAGTGGTAAAGTGCTAAGGCATGTTTGATAATTGCTGTGCCTGATCAGGCCGGGGATTTTGCAAGCACCCTTGGGCATGTCGGCCTGTATGTAAGAAGAATGGCAGAAAAGAGACAGGAATAGAAGGCCTGTCTCTTTTTGAGTATTAAGGCTGTGGGAGTGAGGGTAAAGTGACGTTGAATTCGATGTGGTTATAGAAAAATATAAGGAATTTACTGTAAAGCAGCGTGATCCAGGGCAGAAAAATAAAAAGATAAGGTTTGGAGAGAGAATTGTGTGACGATGGAGTGCAAAGGGGACAGACCCCTTTGCAAAAGGGACAGACCCCTTTGTACTCCTTTCAAATTTCAAACTGGGAAGGAGCAGTATGGCTAAGGGTAAGAAAAGTGTATTCTTCTGCCAGAATTGTGGGCATGAAGAGTCAAAATGGCTGGGGCAGTGCCCGGCCTGTAAGGAATGGAATAGTTTTGTGGAGGAGAAGATAAGCACTGTGAAAAGCATTACGGCCAAAAGTAGCCGGGATGTAGAGGTGGTGACTTTGTCGGAGGTGAATGCAGATGACCATGCCAGGATTCTGACTGGGATCGGTGAGCTTGACAGGGTACTGGGCGGAGGGATTGTCCCGGGTTCTCTGGTTCTGGTAGGGGGAGATCCGGGAATTGGGAAATCTACACTTTTGCTGCAGGTCTGCCAAAGCCTTTCCAGGGACAGGAGGCTTTTATATATCTCTGGTGAGGAATCACTGGCCCAAATTAAATTGAGGGCAAACAGAATGGGAGAATTCAAAGAAAACCTAAAGCTGTTGTGTGAGACTAATCTGGAGATGATACGTACAGTGATTGAAAACCAGAAGCCAGAACTTGTAATTATTGATTCTATACAGACTATGTACAGTGAAGATGTGGCCTCGGCGCCAGGAAGTGTTTCCCAGGTAAGGGAATCTACAAATATTTTTATGCAGCTGGCTAAAGGCCTGGGGATTTCTATTTTTATTGTGGGACATGTAACTAAAGAAGGAACAGTGGCCGGACCTCGTGTGCTAGAGCATATGGTAGATACTGTGCTTTATTTTGAGGGGGATAGGCATGCCTCGTACAGGATTTTAAGAGGGGTGAAAAATAGATTTGGCTCCACAAATGAGATTGGTGTATTTGAAATGAGGCAGTCCGGACTTGCCGAGGTAGAAAATCCATCAGAATATATGCTGAGTGGAAAACCCGAGAATGCCTCCGGGTCTGTCGTGGCCTGTTCTTTAGAAGGCACCAGGCCCATCCTCATAGAAATCCAGGCCCTTGTGTGCCAGAGTAATTTCGGGATGCCCAGGCGGACAGCAGCGGGTACAGACTATAACAGGGTGAACCTGCTGATGGCGGTTTTGGAAAAACGCATAGGACTGCCATTTTCTAACTATGACGCTTACGTCAATATTGCCGGTGGAATTAAAATGAATGAACCTGCCATAGATCTTGGGATAGTATTGGCATTAGTATCTAGTTATAAGAACAGGCCCATTGATGAGAAACTGCTTGTTTTTGGGGAAGTAGGGTTAAGCGGAGAGGTGAGGGCAGTCAGTATGCCTGAGCAAAGAGCTGCCGAAGCCAGAAAATTAGGATTTGAAACCTGTGTGGTTCCGGCAGTATCGAAAGACATGGTAAAGGATATAAAAGGGATTAAAGTCATAGGGGTCAAGACTATAAATGATGCAATGAATCTTATATAAAAATAGGAAGGATACAATATGGAATTTACAGAGAAAAATACATTTTGGGTACATAGACCAGAGGAGTTTTGCTTTGCCCATGGGACAGTTAGTATTACCACAGAGCCGGGAACAGATTATTGGCAGAGGACATATTATGGGTTTCGAAACGATAATGCCCCTACCTTGCTTGTCAAAACAGGAGAACCATATTTCTCATTTACGGTAAAGACTCAGTTTGACAGCAGCCACCGTTTTGACCAATGTGGCGTTATCCTCTATCAGGACAGTGAGAATTGGATTAAAGCATCTATAGAATATGAAAATGAGGAGTTTCAAAGACTGGGGAGTGTGGTGACTAACCAAGGATACTCGGACTGGGCCACAACAGATATTCCGTCAGGCTGTAAGGCCATGTACTATAGGCTGAGCAGGAGGGAGAGTGATTTCCTTATAGAAAACTCTTATGATGGGGTTTTGTTTAAACAGATGAGGATCGCCCATCTTTTTCAGGGCGCAGGCATCATAAATGTAGGTATTTATGCCTGCAGTCCCGAAAAATCATCCTTTCACGCATTGTTTTCAGAAATGAAGTTTACAGAATGCCAATGGGGGGAGCATCAATAATTATTTGTATAATTTTTGTGAGGAGAAACCCCGCCCTTTGACTTCATTGACATGGCTGATAATGATAAATGCGCGGGAATCTATATCCATTACAAGCTTGTTTAGCCGTACCAACTCCCGGTTTGAGATTATAGTAAGGATAATGGGTTGTTTTACGTTCAAGTAACCTGTCTCTGCCTGGAGAAATGTAGTCCCACGGTCCAGATGTTTTTGAATTGCCTGGTTAATAGATTCATATTTTTCACTGATTATTTTTACTTGTGTCTGGGAGGTGCCCATCATAAGGAATTTGTCAAGTATTACTGAGTAAATCAGTACAAGGATAATTCCGTAAATTGTTTGTTCTGCATTAGAAAATGTGATCTGGAGTACAAGGATTGTACAATCGAAAGCATAGAGCATGGCAGAAACAGACAGTCCCCATTTTTTGTTTAATACCAATGGGGGGATATCCATGCCGCCAGTAGAGGCGCCTGCATGAATTACAAGGCCAATTGCAAAACCAATCATGATTCCCCCACAGATTGTGGAGAGCATCCTGTCATCAGTCAGATGTCCTAGAATAGAAAACTCCTGGAAAATTCCAAGAATAAAGGGATAATAGAATGTGCTGACCAGGGTTGTCAGAGCAAAACGTTTTCCCAGAACAGCGGCCCCAAGGAGAAACATAATAAAATTGAAACAAAAAACAAATGTGGATATAGGGATCTGTAGGTAGTGGTTGAATGTCAGGGCAAGTCCTGTGGTGCCCCCGGTAATCATTCCGTTTGGCAGAATAAACATTGTAACTGCCAATGCATATATGGTATTGCCCAGCAGTACATAAAAGATATTCTTGAGATTTGTAAATGACATATGTTTTCCTCCTGAAATTATCATGTTTTGAGATTGTATAATGCTTCTAAATTAGCAGGCTATCAAGTTACTAAAGTAAAGTAAAGACGCGGGCAAGGAACCTGCCCGCGTCTTATATATGTTCTTTCCTTTATTTTGTATATAAGCTGTAATTGAACAGCCTGAAAAACTGAAAACATAACTTTTCCACCCCGCTGAATACATTATCATAATGTGGGGAGGAAGTAAAGGGTGGTATAATATTTAAAATACATTTTGTAAATAATGCTATATAATCTGTCTGGCGCTTTGGCGTCCATCTGCCTGTCAGGACATTTATTTCCGCCAGTAACGAGCCAAGCGGACATGTTTACATGTCCATTTAGCGACTGCCGCGAGGGCCTAACACCCCGATGCTTGCGTCGCTGCTAGTTTGATGCTCCGTATGTTTGCATCGGGGTCTTTGACTTAGAGGGCAGCCTTATGAATATTGGCTGTGATTGAAATAGATGCTGTAAAACTGTGGGAGGAAAAACGTGCTGAAATTGTATAAATTAAATGAATAAAATAAAAAATATAAAAATTATTGACAATTATGCGGCGCGATGGTAGAATAAAAATCCGTCAAGGGAAAATGTTTGATAAGTACAGACATTAGCAGGTAGTCTAAAAAATCAAGCAGTACCTACAATGTTTATCAATTTGTAGAAACAAGATAAAAAATTGGAAATATTTGTAAAAATAGCCTTGACAAAATGACAAGAAAGATGCTAATATATCAAAGCTGAC
>ERZ652168.190-NODE-190-length-24437-cov-23.1065_pt1 | contig 24437 bp, 25 predicted proteins | sample MGYA00514763_ERZ652168 | MGnify/ENA metagenome assembly ERZ652168
GCGCTGCCGCCAATGGCCCTGGTCCTGTTGTCCCCTTGGGCCCTTCATTCATATGGGGCGGCCCGCTTTGCCGGATACTTTGGGAAGTCCCCCCGGCGGCCTCCTTGCCCTCCGGCCCGGCCCTCCGGGATGGGCCGGCGCCCGGCTCTGTACTTCCCCTATGCCCATTTCTGGTCCCAGCCTGTTTTGGGCGCCCCCCTCCGGATTGTTGGGGCATCTGCCCTCCCTGCCCTTGGCGCGTCCCTTGCCGGACTTCCTCCTGCCTGAAGAGTTCACTGGCAGTTTCCCCCGCCTCCTGGGCTGCCTGGCCTTCCCGAAAAGAATGCCCTGCCCTTTTCATCCCTTTCTCCATGTACCGCCTTTTCTTTCCGTCAGCAAGCCTGTTCCATATCCGCTTTTCCTTGGAATTCATATATTTGGTGGGGTCGGCTCCTGGGGCGCCCCCTTCATTCTCTTCCCCCTCCTCTTCCTCCGGCCCCATATTCAGGGTGTTTAAATGTTCGCTGGAAAACTGGATCCCTTGTTTTGCTGTCTGGATGGCGCTGCCTGCCAGGCTTAACTCCTTTTCCTTGGATTCATTGACCTTCATGTTAAGCAGCCGCCTTTCTGTACTTCCCGGCGCCCTGGGCAGGGGCCAGCAGTCCCTTGGCCAGCATGTCCTCAAGGAGCGCCTGGCTTTCTTCACCGGACAGCTGCAGCACCTGCATGATGTCCTGGCTGCTGATGGCTGCTACTTCCGCCAGTTGGAGCGCCTGCTCATAATATTTTTCCAGGCTGCATGCCTTTCCAGTCCCCTCCTGGGTATCTGGTGCGGCTTCTTCCATGGCGCCGGGGCCTTCCTCCATGGGGCCCGTCCCCACTTCCATGGCTGCCCTTGCCGCCTTCTCTGCCTGCTCATGGAAATTGGTATCGTAAGGCTTATATAGCACATTGTCCTTCCTTATTTTTGCATCGAACAGGACGACCTTTTTATTCCAGACAATCACCCCTTCCCCACTGCTTCCCTGCCCTAATGCCCTATACTCCTTTGCCGAGAATTCCTGGATGGCCGCCAGGCTCTGGGCATCCACGCCCCCTTGGTCCAGGAAGCACTTATAGGAGCAGTTGGAAAATGTCTCTGTCAGCACCTGGTTGGACAGCGCAGCCGTTACATTCTGCATGACCATGGTCACAATCCCGCCAAATTTACGGAATGTAATTACCGCATTGTTTAGCTGGTTTGCAGACCCCGGTTTTTTGGAAACTACCTGGCTTTCATCCACGATCAGGTGGGTTGCCCTTTGTAATATCTTGTTATACTCCATCCTGGTTGACAGGTAATGGAGTACCGTGACCATTGCCGCCTCCCAGTTATTTGTCGGCACGTTGGCCATCCCGAACCCTACAAGGCGGCAGCTGTCAAACCGGATGTTGGTAGGGTGGGCGAACATGTCGCAGCTCCCATATGTATACTCTTCCAGGCAGTTATAAACCTGGCGTATATTCTCCTCATCATGGGCGTTATCAGCCTCTTTTAAGACGCCGCCGATTTCCTCCCTCAGCCAGATTAAGTCTGGCTGCCTCTTTAGGCGCCTTTGCGCAAATACTTTTTGGTACATCTGCTCCGTGCAGCGGCTGACAATCGCATCATGTTCCTGTGTCACCTCGATATTTTTCATAGTGGCGGCACAGAAGCTTTTTGCATACTCTGTCTGTGCGGCGATGAACTTTAGCTTTATTTTCTCACTGGCCTCAAAAACCTCCTTCGTCACCTCAAAGCCGTTTAGGTAAACCCCGCTCTTGGGGGTCAGGTCAAAGTAGGCCCCCTGGTACATTTTACAGATGTTTTCAAATTCATTCTGGGGGTCAATGACCAAGATGTCGTCATCCGTCCCTAAAAGTGTCTGGGAAAGCTCCGTCAGCTTGACAAGCATGGATTTGCCCGACCCTGTATAGCCTACGATAATCCCATGGGGGTTTGGCAGCTTTTTCCGGTTCCCCAGTATATACCGCTTCGTAGTCTTGTTCATCCCCATCATCTGCCCACCTGGCTCTATGATGTCTTGGGCATGGTATGGCTGGAATGCCACCAGGGAAGAAGTCAGGAAGAACCTCATATAATCTACCTGCCTGCCGCCCATGGGAAGGGCCGTGTTCCATGCCTTGAGCTGCCTATAGTTGCAGGTCTCAAGCATGCAGCCTTCTTTCCTCCCTACGGCCTGCATTTGGCTGACCCGCTCCGCCAGCACTTCCTCGCTTGGCGCCGTAAGTATGAGCAGCAGGTTCAGGAAGAACCCCTTCTCGTCATTTTCATCCACCTGGTCAATGTAATCCTCAATTTCCTGTTTTTTCTTCTCCTTTGTGTAGGAGGGCCCTGTTACCAGCATCCCTGCATTGCGTTTCTGCTCCAGCTCGTCCGTAATGGCCCGGTCATTGTTCATCTGCGCGGCAACCAGCTTATCGTTGACCACGTCCGTCTCTATAGGGGCAAAGTCCATGGTCAGCACAGACGGGTAAGGGGTATTGGACAGGCTGCGTATCAGAGTGTCCGAGTCGATGGCCCTTCTATATTTGCCGCCAAAAAGCACGGAAACATAGGTGTCCCCCATAATCATGAAATTTTTGTATGCATTGCTCTCCCTGGGAAGGATATCATTTTTCCAGTCCCGCCCAGGCCCTTCCCCTTTAGGCCGGCTGATATATTCCCTCTCCTCAGGCCGGCCCGGCTGGATGATTGCCTGCAGGACCTCCAGGCGGCTTTCGCCGTCCAGCTTCACAATCCGGCTCCCCCATCCCGCAAACGCTTCAAAAATTGTGTTCTCCAAGGCATTTAAGTATACCCTCGCCTCTTCTTCACTGTCTGCCTGGCTGGTGACCGTCAGGTACCGCAGGGTAGTCACATTGGGGTTTACCTCCTCTATGTTCTGCCTCTGCCATTGCCGGATCCCTTCCACAATGTCCGGGTATTGATCCCCATTCTTTTCCGACCGTACTGAACCTAGGAACTCCTCCATATCCTGGTATTCATTAGCCAAGGTGATTTTGAATTCCACGTCCATGGAATTCAGCCAGAGCATGAAGTCCAGCAAAAAATCTTTCTGCTCCGCCTTATTCTTATTAATGGAATTAATATCTTCAAATAGGTAGCACCTGTCGTAAATGGCCTGCCTGCTTTTAGGCTCAATTTTAAACGTCCCGTTCTGGTAGGCCTTCGCTATGTTCAGCGACTGCTTTACGTTCTTTGGGCAGGCCGCCACCGGCTGGCTTTTCCTTCTCTTTGCCGCAAAGGCGGCATTCCCGTTAAATACTGCCATCTAATTCTTCCCCCCTTTCCTTTCTATAAAAAATGCGCGCCCCTTACTGCCGCCGTATTCCCCAGGCTCATAAGCCAATTTCCGCGTGCGCAGCATGTAGAGCATGTCCTTTGCCAGCCCCCATGCGCCGCTGCCCTGGTACTTAAAAACCCCCAGCACAACAATAGGGAGCATGGCAGGGATGCCAAAATATGCGCATACATTCGCAGGGAGCCCCGTCATCTTCCATGCCAGGAATGCCGCCCCCGCGCCTGCCGCCAGGGCAATGGCCCCCGTGAGGCTTTCCTTCCCTGTCAGGCCCCGCCAAAAAGAATGCTGGTATGCCTCCTCAAAATCTTTGTTTATGTCTATCTTCATATTTTTGCCTCCTATAATGCAAAACTCTTATTTAAAAAGGATGATGCCCCTTTAACAGAAGCGGTCATCAGTATGATATGTACCAATGAATTCAGGGCCTGCTCAAAGCCGTCAAAAAACTGCGTGATAAAGCCGGAAGAAACGTTAATCTCACTGATCAGCCTCCCTGCTATGGACATGACCAATGCAATCACCACAACCTCAAAGACATTTGACAGGAAGCTCTTCAGCCATGCATATGTGGCGGATTCCACCCCCCTCCCGGCAATGAATGCCGGGACTGCCACGGGGTAGAACACTACCAGGAGGTATAGCTTGATATACCTCCCGTATAATGTCAAGAAAATAATGAACGCACAGACCAAAGCCACGATAAAATATAAAAAGCCGAACAGCCACCAGAATAAATGCGTGCCGATATCGTTCTCCGTCGTGTACATAGGTATTTCCTCCAGCCACATGACCTGGCCAGCAAGCCGGGAGGCCATGGTAAAGAATGCCTGTATGATGGTGAGCCCCGTCTGCATCAGCACATTGGCCACCACCAAACGGATCATGGACTCTATGCACAGCTCCAGTGTAATGTTTTCTTTAAAATTGGACACTGCCTTCACAAAGCCGATGATGAAAAACAGGTTCAGGCACGCCACCCCAATCCCCAGTGACCAGGGATACAGCGTTTCCGTCACGAACTCCCACGTCTCGCTTGAAAATGCCTGGGGCGATTTTGTCATAAGGCCTGTGCACAGGCCCATGCACCAATTCCACAGGGCCCTTGCATTCACAAAAAACGGGCCGTAAAATAAAGCATCTAATAACCCCTCTACCCAATCTGGCATAGCACCCCTCCTAATTTCCGATGGCCCTGGTAATGATTGGGATCAGCTGGGGCCCCATGGTAGCTACCAGGCCTGAGGCGATCCTCTTAAATGCCATGGACTGGGCCCCGCCATCCTGGGTATTTAAGGATTGTGCCCACTCGAACAGGCCCCATAGCAGGTACAGGGATCCAATGGCCGACACGATGACCGCTATGATGGAATACACCACGTCAAACCCCTTCTGTATGATTGCATTGCCGCTGGTGGCATAGGCCGGCATGCTGCAGCAAAACGCCAGCAATAGGGCCAGCAGGGCTGCCTTCGCCACCCTTTGCTTCCTGCCCCTCACCGCCGTCCTTTCCTTTGCTTCCCTTTTAGCATTTTTTATATTCACCATTTTTAATCCCTCCCTATTTTAAATACGCGCACAGACAGGTATATTGCCGCCCCGGATACCAGGATCCATGTGCCGAAACCTACGATGCCTTTATATACCTCATACCCTGCAGGCAGCGCTGCCGCCGCCCCTATGCCCGCCGCTATCCCGATAACGACTGCTATGGCAAACATCACTTTTGCTTTCCAGTTACTTCTTCTCATATCAAACCCTCCTAAATAAATGCTTACTTGTAGCTAACCTGCCCCTATGGCTGCATCAGCGCATCAAAAAAGCGCCCGTATCAGGCGCCCCTGTTTCCTGCCCTCTTTTTACTGGCCCCCCTTGCAGGACAGCCCCCTCTGCTTACGTATTTCCTGGCTGATGATCCCCTCCATGCATTCATTGCAGCCCTTGCTCCCATCGGACAGGCATGAAAACAGCGCCGTTTCATAGTCCCTGTACCTGCTGTTTTCCAAATAGTCCAGTGCCGCCCGGATCCGTTTCCCTGGGGCGCCCCCCGGCCATTTCTCCTGTAGGAGCAGCAGCATCCCCCGGATGTCCCCCGTGGCCCCATATGCCCTCCTGGCAGACTCCAGGAACTCCTGGGGGTAGGCCGCCGGCGGGAGCCTTTTCTTATACAGAGGTTTTTTACGCCCCTGGCACTGCATGGCGGCATATACGGCGAATGCCAGGAGGCTCCCCCCTGAAAATATGGCTAGGGACAGTCCGATTATATGGTACATTGTCATATCACCACCCCACTGCCCTTAACGGAAGCATTCGCTGACCTTGTTTACCCGCGCCATCAGGTCATAGGCCTTGATGCCGTCCGGGAAATAGCCGGTGGCTGTCACTTCACCGTCCTGGTACTGGAATTTGATTTCCGGGTGTTCCTGGTTCATCTGGGCCAGCCGCTTTTTCAGTGCCCCGCTTTCCTTCCTCTGGGCCAGTATGTCAAAGCTGCCCGGCTTCCCGAAAAGGAACCGGTATCTAAGGCCTCCCCGCTCTGCATGGAGCTGGTCCCCCATGTCAGAATGCCTGACGGACACCCCTTCATACCCTAACCCATTCTTATCCAGGTAATTTTTGAGCACCTCGGCCGTAATCTCCTCTTCCGTAATCCCGCCTCCGGCAGGCCCCGTTTCCCTGTCTGCCTGGGCCCCGCCATGGGGCCCAAGGGGGGCGGCTGGGGCCATGTTTTCTTTCCCTTGTGTGTTTGCCTGCTTCACCTCCTCCCGGAGCTCCAGGTTGTGCTTAAGCAGCACTACCCGTTCTTCCTGGAGGCTTTTTATCTCCTCCTTAAGGCGTCCTATCTCATTTGCCTGGATGGCGGCCTGCTCCTCATGTTCCGACCAGGGTATATATGCCTCCAGGGCCACGCCCTGCGCCGGCCCGGCCAGCGCGTCCTGCATCCCGGCATCCAGCAGGCTGACCTTAAATGCATAGTCCTCTTCCAGCCGTTTTAATTTCAGCCTTTCATTCCTGGCCTGTTCCAATTCCAGGCTGTTCTTAAGGACCAGCTCCTTTTCATGGGCCGCTGCCTCCTCCGAGGCCTTGGCCAGCCTTGCTTCCTCTGCCGCTATGGCCCCTTCCCTTTCCTTAAGCTGCTTTTCAAAGGCTTCCAGCCGCCCCTCCCTGGCGTCTAAGTCCCTCTGCTTCTCCTCGAGGCTTACCCTGCCATCCGCCACTTCCTTAAGCAGCCTTTGGAGGCCTTCCCTCTTTTCCTGGTATGCATGCTCCCTTTTTTGGAATTCCTCTTCCCGTTCCGCGTAGATCTGGTTTACTTCCTCGAGGAACCCTTCTGGGCCTGCCCCTTTCATCCCCTGCATTTTTCCTGCCTCCTTACATTCAGATTTTACTGTGCTTCTTCCTATATGCTAAAATACTCCCTATGCTGCCCAATGACAGCGCAGCCAGCGCCGCCCATCCTGCCATGGCGCCTTCGTCCCCTGTCTTAGGGGGCAGGGGGGACTCCCCGTCCCCCGGCTGGGCCTGGCCGCTTAAGGCATCCGCCCCCTTAAGGGGGCCTGCCCCTTTGACAGTGCACTGGACTGCCGCCGTAAATTCTTTCCCGCCCTGGTCCGTATACCTATAATAAATTGGGTATTTCCCCGGCCGCCCTGTGCACACTGCGCTAGTGTCCACAGAGGCTTCCTTTACCGCGGCCGTCCCTTGGATGTCCAGGATGGAACTTGGCAGGGCCTCCCCTGCCCGTATTGTGACGTCCGACAGCCCAATCAGTCTGGCTGGCTGCCGCTCTTCCTCCCACTGGGCCTCCCCCTGCCGGAGAAAGAAAAACGCCCCTATGCCGCAAATGGCGCAGAGCGTTAAGAAAAAAAGTCCAATTGCTATTTTTTTCATGTCCTCCCTCCCGTGCTGGATATTGCCATGCCTTAAAGCCATCGGCTTAAGGCATCATGCTATCCACTGCCGTATTCCGGCATATTTTTTATTTAGATTTTCCCGTCATCCCCCTTCCTATTGCGCCGGATCAGCGCTATGGCCCCTGCCAGCAGGAGCGCCCCTGCCCCTGCATACAGGGCGGCATGGTTCTTCAGCCCTGTTTTCACGGAGCTGGCAATCTCCTCCATAACCGTAGGGATCTTCACTTCCTGCTCTGCCGTGGCCTGCCCTGCATTATCGCTGCTTGCCCTTGCCACGTTCTTCACGGCCTCCCCGGGCTGCACGCCCTTTAATTCGGCCTCATAGGTTATGGTGATGGATTCCCCATAAGCAAGGGCGCGTAAGGCCTCTGCCCGGAAGCCATGCCCGCCTTCCGTGACCTTGCAGTCCCCTGTAATTTCCTTGCCTTCCATGTCATATATATGGATGCTGCCCTCCTTCAGGAATGCGCCCGTATGCTGGAGCCCATCTTCCAGCACAATGTCCTGGGCCGCTTCCCCTTCCACGGCGCCGCTTACAAGGAGCGTATATTTGACAGTATCCCCGGCGCCTGCTTCCTGCCTGTCTGCAGTCTTTTTAAGGGTGAGCATCGGGTCAGGCCCTTTCACAGTGACCGTCTCCTTCCCAGGCGTTTCGCCGCCGTCCCCGTCTTTGACGGTTACTTGGTTCTCAGCCTTGCCGCCCTCCGGCACCTGGGCAAACATGACGTCATAGGATACTTCCAGCACGTCCTTGTCCGTCAGGTCTATGCCTGTCTCCAGCCTGAAGCCATTCTTGGCTTCATTGAGGGCTGCCGACTTGGGCGTGATTGCCACGCCGTTCAGCTTCACTTCCAGGGTGCCTTCCAGGATCTCCATGCCTTCCTCCGCGAAGCAGTCCTCCACCACGGCCTGTTTTGCCACGCCATATTCTGTGGTCTGCTTTACAGTGATGGCATACTTCCCGGTTTCCCCTAAGCTGTAGGTTTCCTTGTCTGCTTTCTTCTCCACGGACAGTTTAGGTTCAGCTTCCTTGACTGCCACGGTCTCCTCATCTTCTGCTTTTCCTCCATTCTCCCCTTCTGCATACACTTGGTTCTGAGCCATTCCATTCTTAGGCGCCTGGTCAAATTTTACGGCATAGGTCACTTCCAGTAGGTCTGACCGTGTAAGGTCCGTGCCCGTTTGGATGGTAAACCCGCCGTTTTCACCGTATGAAATGGACTTAGGGGTAATTTCCTTGCTGTTTACCCGTACCTTAATGCTGTCCTGGACTATGCTTGCCCCTTCCTGGGCAAAAGCATCCTCCACCTGCACCTGTTTAGCCACGGCATCTTTTACGGTCTGCCTGATGGACACCGTATAAGTCCCCGTGTCGCCTACATGGTAGGCTTCCTTGTCTGCTTTCTTCTCCATGGACAGTTTCGGTTCCGGGGTCAGGACTTCCACTGTATATTCCGCTGTATCCTCATTGGTGTTCTCTGCCTTGGCTGTTGCCGTGTTTGTGGCCTCCGCCCCTGGGATCCCCTCACCAAAGACGACGTCATAGGTCACGGTGAGCTTATCCTTAAAGGATAGGTCTGCCCCAGTCTCTATGGCATAGCCGTTGCCGTCCTCCGTGTAGGCAATGGATTTTGGCGTGATCTCCGCGCCGTTTAGCTGCACCTTTATGCTGCCTTCCACAATGCGCATCCCTTCCCGGTCAAAGCCGTCCTGTACCACTACGCCCTTTGCCACGGCGTCCTTAAGCTGCTCAAACACCTGCAGGGTATAGGTCCCCGTCTGCCCTGCCAGGTACTCCTTACGGTCTGCCTTTTTTACGACTGCCAGTACGGCATCCTTTTTGGTCACCACGGCCTGGCTGCTGTCCCTGGCCTCATTGGTGTTGCTGCCCTTTGCGGACACGGTATTGGTGAATTCCCTGTCTGCCCCGTCCTCATCTGTCTCGTCAAACACGACGCCATAGGTGACGGCCAGCTTATCTTCATCCGATAAGTCCACGCCGGTTTCCATGGAATAGCCCCTGTTCCCATCGGCCATCTTTATGGATTTTGGCTTGATTTCCTCCCCATTCAGCCGGGCGGCTATGCTCCCTTCCACGATCCTGGCCCCTTCCGGCTCAATCATGTCTGTTATGGAGACGTCCTTGGCCTTATAGCCTTCCCGCGTCTGGCGGACAGTTACCTTGTACTGGGCAGTCTCTGCTGTAGTATAGGCCTTTTTGTCCGATGACTTTTCCACGTCCAGGTGGGGGCCGTTTACTATCACCTCTTCCTCATCCGTCACTGTCACTTCCTCATCGCAGCTTATGGCGGCAACATTATGTATGGATTCCCCGGCTGCTTCCTCGCTTGTGACCTTGGCCTGGTATTCTATGGTCAGCAAGGTCTCCTTGCCTGTCCCTTTTGGGTTCTGCCCACCGCCGTCTATAGGGTCCTTGGACTGGCCCAGGTCCCAGATCTTATAATCCTCGGGGTTTGCCACTGCACGGCCAGTTTCGATGCGGAAAGCATTGCCTTTTACGGATACCTTGGCATCCTCTATAAGGTTCCCCTCTGAGTCAAGGATGGCGATGCTGTTTTTCTGCAGCTTCATGAGTCCTCCGGCCTCCTCTGGGATCCGGTCCTCCACCACCAGGTTCCTTGCCAGGGTGCCCACGGCCTCATTCTGGACGTCCAGCGTATAGGTCACCAGGTCCCCCACCTTTACTTTTTGGATGTCGGCTTTTTTGTCCAGGGACAGCCCGGGCGTATTGACCCATATCTTGGCGGTATCCTCCGCCCCCTTTGCATTGTCCGCCACTGCAGCCGCCGTGTTAACGGCCTCCATGCCATTCATGGCCTCCCCCGCTGTGCAGAGGTAGGTCACGGTCACTGGCATTCCCGACGGCAGGGCAGAGATTTCTATGCCCCATCCCCCTTCCTGTGCCTTTATATTGCAAGTGGCCGCTGTCTCCTTGGTCTCCCCTGGGGTATTGGGGTCATTGGCTATGGGTTCCTTCACTGTTTCAGGCGCCCCCTCCACTGACGGGCTGCCTTCCAGGGCCAGCCCCTCAGGCAGGGTGATGTCAGAAATGCGCACGCCCCGGGCAATGGTCCCTGCTTTTGTGTTCTCCACCTTTACGGTATAGGCGATTTTGTCCCCCACCCGCCACTCATACCCGGATACGGATTTCTGGATATCCAGCTTGGCGGTATTTACGTACACCTCCGCCTTATGGGAGGCTTCCTTCCCATTGTCCGCCTTGGCCTTCACCGTGTTCACGGTCTCCTTGCCATTGACGGCCTCCGTGGCCTCACAGCTGAAGGCCAGCTTTACTTCCTGGTTTGCCGGGAGCTCGGAAATCTTGGCTGTCCAGCCATTGCCTTTCTTCTCCACGGATTTTGTCACCTTCTTGTGCTGGGTCTCGTTAGGGGTCCCTTTGTCCCCGGCCACTGGGATTTCTACGCTTTCTGGGACGCCGCTGATCTCAGGGGCGCCTAAGAGCTTTAACCCTTCGGGGATGGACAGGTCGGATACCTCCACGTTATGCGCCACCGTCCCCGGCGCCGTATTTTTTATGGACACCGTGTATTCCACCGTATCGCCGGCCTGGTGCTCATATTGGCTGGCAGTTTTCTTGGCCTCGAGCCTGGCCGTATTGACGTAGGCCTCCGCCTTGTCCTGCACCTCTGCCGCATTGTCCGCCTTGGCCTTTGCCGTGTTCACAGTTTCCTTCCCATTTACGGCCTCCGTGGCCGTGCATGAGAATGTGACTGCCACCTCCTGCCCTGCCGGCAGGTTGGAGATGCGGGCAGCCCAGCCGTTGCCGCTCCTCTCAACAGTCCCTGTCTCCCCGTTGGGGACGCCGCTTAAGGCAGGGGTCCCTGCAAGTTCCAGGCCTGCCGGGAGGGACAGGTCAGAAATGACTACATTCCTGGCAACCGTGCCAGTTTTTGTGTTCCTTACCTTTACCGTATAATTGGCTGTCTCCCCCACCTGCTTTTCATAGGCGTCCGCCGTTTTCGTGATGGCTAGGCTGGCCGTATTTATATAAACCTCCGCGCTGGCCTGGACTTCGGATGCATTGTCTGCCTTGGCCTTTGCCGTATTGGTTGTGACTTTCCCGTTTGCTGCTTCTTTAGCTATGCAGTGGAAGGTGACTGTCACCGTGTCCCCCTGGGCCATGGAGGGCACGCTGGCCGTCCAGGCATTGCCCTTCTGGGATACTTTTATGCCTTCCACGCCTGTGGCCGTGCAGTCTTTCAGCGTCAGCCCCTGGGGGATGGAGAGGTCTGAAATGGCCACGTTTTTAGCTGTTGCATTTTCTCCTGTCTGGCGGACAGTTACCGTGTATTCCACGGAATCCCCTACCTGCCATTCCCGTTTGGATACGGACTTGTCTATGGCCAGCTTAGGGATGGCCGCCGTCATGGGCACGTCCCCTGCGTCCATCTCCGTGCCGTTGATGTTGGAAAAGCCTTGGTTCACGAAGCTCCCTTCCCCTGCGCCGTAAACGCTGCCGTTCACCACGGCCTTTACCACTAAGGCATAGGTCTCCCCGGCATAGGGCATGCCGCCTTCCTCCGCCTGCAGGTAGTCCGGGTTAAACGTAGCTATGACCTTCTTATTGTTGTCTTCCGTGCTGATGGACACTTTCGTGCCGTCCAGCCGTTCCCCGGCGTCCTTGTTCACCACATACGCCTCCTGGTAGTCCAGCTCTTTGGGAAGGGTGTCTGCCAGGCTGAAGCTCTGGTAGCGGCTGCCGCCGTCCCCATTTAGGGCCTGCACCTGCTGGCGCACCTCGAAGGTCAGCACGTCCCCGCTGTTTACCTTGTCAAAGCGGCCTGCCTCAGACCCGTCAGCGGCAATGCCGACCTTCTGGGGCCCTCCCGGGGCAGTGGCAAAAAGCGGGTAGGACGCATAGGAGAACCAGCAGTCATTCAGCTTGCTGTAAACCGTTACTTTCGGCTTGTCCGTGTCCAGCTCAAAGGTGACGCTGTTCTTTGTAAAGGAATTGGAACCCAGCCGGTCTGTGAAGTCATTGGAGGCCCCATACACCAGCGCCTGCTCCGTGCCGTCTATGGTATGCCCCTCATAGGCCAGGTTTGTATCTTCCCTTACATAAAAATCGGCACCGCTCCCTTTGGATGATTTATAGGCAACGCCTTCCTTGGCGTCTATGCCCCCTCCCGGCCCGTTTAAGGAGCCGAAGGTCATGTAGCTGCCTTTCATGGAGATGCTGTCCCCTGTGTCTGTGAAATAAAAATCATACTCCACGTTGCAGGACTCTATGTTCCGTGTGACAAAGCCGTTGTACAGGCAGGCCGTGCCTAATGGCACCTGCCCATTCTCGCTGCGTACCAGGATCACATGGGACTTTTCCGTATTCCACCCGGCATTGGTGCTGGCCGTGGCTGCAATGTAGGAAAAGGTGATCCGGCAGCCGACCTTCCTGCCTTCCAGGTCCCCAATACTGGGGTAATTGACTGTGAACTCGTCCGTATTGTTGAACCGCCCGTTATCGTTGTCCGTCACCACGCACAGGGCGTCCTTCTCCCACCACTTCTGCAGCTCCGGGTTGTCCGGGTAGGTTTTCCAGGCATTGTCCAGCTCCTGCATGTGGAGCTTCCCCTTGCTGTTCTCCAGGATGGGAGTGCAGTAATTTGTAGGTTCCAATTTAATATACTCCTGGTTTAGCGTTCTAAATTCCATTTGGCTCACCCTGTTTTCCCCTGCGTTGGCATATATGGCTGCCATCCCAGTGGCTAAGAGTGTCAGGGCCGCTACAGACAGCGCCCGGAAGAGCCTGTTTCTTTTATTCATCCGCTTACCTCCTTTATTTATTTAATATAAAAAGACGCCCCCTGGCGCCTTTCTTTTGTCCCTGCCTATGTTTACCGGCGGGCCCCTGTCCCATTCCATGCCCCCTCCTTCCGGGCATAAAAAATGCCCCCTGTTTTCACAGGAGGCATTCTTGCCCTTTCCTATATTTTATTTTTCGCGGAAGTGGTTATCCGTGCTTCCAGGCGCCGCGCCGCCCTTGGCTACCAGCTTGATTTCGATGCCTTCCAGACGCTTCGCATACCCGGCAGTCCCGGCCTGCTCGCCGTTCTTTGCCCATCCCATCCAGCCGAATGTCTGGGCATGGACGCGGTAATAGACGTCATACTGGGCCGCCATGTCCCCGGTCAGCTCAATCTGGATGGCCTCCAGGCGTTTTGCCTGGCCGCTGGTGCCGCTCATGGCGCCGCTGCTTACCCAGTCCTGCCATCCATAAGTCTGCACATGGGTCTTATACCGCACGTCCCCGCCGTAAGGCGCATCCAGGAACTGGATCTTGATGCCTTCCAGCCGCTTTGCCTGGCCCTCTGTGCCGCTCATGGCCCCGTCGTTTTTCCAGCCCTGCCAGCCATAGGTCTGCACATGGGTCTGGTACTGGATCAGCGGGTGTACATAAGCGCCCTCCGTGCTCCCGGGGGCAGCGCCGCCTTTGGCTACCAGTTTAATCTCGATGCCCTCCAGGCGTTTCCCGTAGCCTGCCGTCCCGGCCTGGCCGCCGTTCTTTGCCCATCCCAGCCAGCCGTAGCTCTGGGCATGGACACGGTAATAGACGTCATACTTCTGGGCCATGTCCCCAGTCAGTTCAATCTGGATGGCTTCCAGACGCTTTGCCTGGCCGCTGGTCCCACTCATGGCACCGTCGCTTACCCAGTCCTGCCAGCCATAGGTCTGCACATGGGTGCGGTAGCGCACGCCCTGGCCGCTGCCCGTCTTAATCTCAATGCCTTCCAAACGTTTTGCCTGGCCTTCTGTCCCGCTCATGGCGCCGTCACTCACCCAGTCCTGCCAGCCATAGGTCTGCACATGGGTACGGTAGGATATGCTGTCAGACTCTGTAGGCTGCTCCGGCCCTGGGTCAGGCGTTGGGTTGCCTGGGTATTCTCCAACAACCTCTATATTTATAGCAGCATATAAAGTTCGGGGGGCACCCGGCCAGTCCGCTTTTCCATACAGACGGACACTATCACCGCTTTCCAACTCCTTGTCTGTATACTTACAGGTCACGGTACCGTCTGGTGTTACAGACAGGCAAGTTTCCCTTCCCGATGCCGTTAAGTAAAAGGATTCCCATTCTGCATCCACATCCGTCCAAGTATAGTCCAGCTTATGGGTGGATCCATTCTCGAATTCCAGGTATGTATAACGCCGTCCTGCTATGTCGATTTCCCTTAGGTATGGGGAGTCCAGATAGGGAACCCCATCCACTAATATATGCTTATAGCCATACGGGTCTGTAGAAGGGTCATACTTATTTTCCTCTGCCTGGGCTTCTATCCCATCCTCTGCCTGGGTTTCTGCAGTCTGCCCCTCTGCTGGCATGGCCTGGGCCTCTGGGGCCTCTTGCGGCTCCTCCGGGACTTCCGCTGCCTCCGGCGCGCTTTGCGGCTCTTCTGGGATTTCCGCTGCCTCCGGTTCTGCCTGTTCCACTGCCTGGGCCTCCGCCCCTTCCTCTGCTGGCCCTGGCTGGGTTTCCTCCCCGGCGGCCCCTAATCCGGGTATTTGCGCCTCTTCCCCTGTTTCCAGCGCCTGTACTTCTGCCCCTTCCCCTGCAGGCACGGAGCCTTGCGCACCTTCTTCCGCTAAAGCAGTTACCGGCATTGTCAATACCAGCGTGCCTGCCAGCAGCATTGTCAGCAACCTTTTTCTCTTCATCATTTTGTTTCCCCCTGTCCTTTATTTCCTGTACCGTACACCACAATGATACCTTAATCCCACAGCTCCTTCTGTGGGGCCTGCCCCTGGGGGCAGGGTCTACGGGATTCCCCTTCAGGTATAGTATTATTTTACCATGCCTGCATATGGAAATCTATCCCGTTCTTAATTTTAATATGGAACTTATGGCGCAGCCCATGCTGCCCGTAAGGCCATGCGTTACGGATGCCTGCCTGTCCCTTGCCTTTGGCGCGGCCCTATTTCCCTATAGGGTTACGGGCGGTGTTTCATCTGCCCCTCCTTGCACTCTTGCAATTATACAATACCATGCCAAAAACAGGAAATCTAGGTTCCTTTAGGTTCCTTTAGGTTCCTTTAGGTTCCTTTAGGTTCCTTTAGGTTCCTTGCACGGCGGCCTTATAGTGCCCGCCCCCTTCTATTAGTCCCGTGTTTCTTATCACCACCATTTTATTAATATTATGATTTTATTATATCATATATTTAATATTTGTCAATATTATATTAACTTTATGGTAAAAAATATTGTATTTTTATTATATCCGTGATATCCTATCCCCATCAATACAGCAGGGAGGTGAAAGGAATGGTTGGCCGACTGAAGCAGCTCCGCAGGGCATTAAAAATTAACCAAACCCATTTTGCAAAACAGCTGGGCATTACCCAGACTGCCTATTCTATGATTGAGAGGGGAAACAATCCCCTGTCAGACAGGCATATCAAAGTCATCTGCTCCGCTTTTAATGTAAATGAGGATTGGCTGCGCAAAGGCATTGGGGACATGTTCTTTTCCTCGCCTTACGAGAAGGAGTTCATGGATATTTTCAGCAGCCTCCGCCCTGCCGCCCAGCAGTACCTCCTCCTCATGGCAAGGGAGCTCCTCGCCATGCAGGAAAAATTAATGGTTCCAGGCAAGGGGGACAGGCCTTGACACTCCCCATAGCTGAAGCGAGGGGTTTTACGGCGCATCCGATAAGCAGGAGATGTCCCGCACTGAAGCCACTATCAAGGATTTGCCTGTAATTTAGCAATCAAGGCATCCCTGAGAACTTTTGAATAATTTATGCCATAATTTTCACATGCGGTATTAAGCCACGCCGGGATGCTTAACGTTTTTTTGACCGCCTTATCGTCATATGCACGGGCATACTCATCAAGGTTCACGCAGACAAGGTTGACAAGGGCAGCCTCCCCGTCCTCCTCCACATTTTCAAGGGGAGTAGGGGCAGGGAGCGCATCCCCGTCACGCAATGAGGTGAAAAGGTATTGCCCACAAGCCTCTTGTGCCATGGAAAACGCATCCGCAAGATTATCCCCATATGTGGATAAATCGTTGAGGTCGGGAAAAATAACAGAGTATTTCCCGTCTGCTTCCTGATAAAATACAGCAGGATAAATATAGTTCATAAACCAACGCTCCTTTCATAGGGCAGCTGGCCTCTATTTGAGGCCAGCCTGTTTTAGTATGGAGTTGACAACTCTCTGAGGTATGTCGCCCCGATGTTTCGGGATTGTAACCTTTCCCGTTTTAGCCGGATGCTTGTATTGATGGTGCGAACCTCTGACATCTTCGAGAACCCATCCATCATCAAGGACAATTCTTTCAATTTCCCGAAATCTCATTTGTATTGTTTCCTCCTTACATGAATATTATAATACGTAAAATACATATAGTCAATAAAAATATACGTAAAATACGTGTGTTTCAGGGGTTTGTTTTGAACTGCCCCGGCCATAAAAGCTGGGGAAGTCCACTTAACGGCCTGCGCCAGATATGCTAATTTAACTGATGCCCCTGTGCCAATAAGAAACCTTTAAGCGCTGCAGCCTGCTTTTTTTCTTTTGCCGTAGCCGCAAAGCTGCTTAACATACACCCCCTATGATAGTCGCCACAGACACCAGTAAGCCGATCCCTTTCCGCTACGGACTGCCCCCTCTGCCCCTGACCCCTAAAGGATATTGGGATCCGTCCGCCCGGCCATTGGCTGCCCAATTTGCTCCCTGCCAGTTCATCCAGGGATGCCTGGAAAAAATCAGCAATCAGGATGGCTATTGCCAAATTTGGGCGCCCCCTCCCATTTTCGTAATTAGGCAGGGCAGGGCGTGTCACATATAATTTGTCTGCCGCCTGCCCCTGCGGAATCCGGCGGCAATGCCCTGCAGGCCAAAGGAGCCATTCCACAGGCCATTTGCCTGCTTATGCCTGGCCTTTTAATGCCCAGTATGTACGCCCCGCCGCCTTACCCCGGCTTTCCGCCTGCCTGCATGGACGGGCCGGCGTCCCCCGCCATGTAAAGGTCATGCTGCACCTCCGCCTGGTAATAAGCGCCCTTGGTCACAGGGGCGCGGTACAGGCAGGAAAGCATGTAGCCATAAATATTATGCACTTTTGCCCGGTTATTGCGCAATGCATCCAGGACATACTGGATATGCCCCATGTCCAGCATCCCCAGCCTGCGCCTTACAGCGTCAGCTGGGATATCCGCACCCCCAATACGGACAGACTGAGCCTGGGTGCAATATGTGTCAACCAGCAGTTCCAGGATCCCCTGCAGCTGCCCTTCCTGCGTTGGCCTGTCATGGAGGAGGGCAGGGTACGACAAATTTTCCCTGAACATGGCATAAGCGTCCCCCCTGTCCACCCATCCGCCCTTATGGATAGATTGATGGATAGATAGGTCAGTATCGTTTGTTTTAGTATCGTTATATTCAGTATTATTTGGCTGCACGATCCTGCATGTCTTGACCTGCATATCCGTGCATGTCTTGACCTGCATATCCATGCATGTCCTGTCCTGCATATCCGTGCATGTCCTGTCCTGCATATCCGTACATGTCTTGTCCTGTACGTCCCTGCCCCCCTTGTCCTGTATATCTATGCTTCCTTGGGACTGTGCGTTCTGGCATGACTGTATTTGGCGTACATCCCCCCCTCCCCAGGCCTCTTGGGGATCAATGGCGGCTTCTTCCCCGCCTTCTTTTATTAGGGTGCCTGCCTGCCCGCAGGAAGAATTGAAATTCTTCACATATAAGACATTGGGCCTGCCCAGCCCCTGCCTCCGTTTCTCAACCAACCCTATCCCTTTTACAGTATCCAGCTCACCCATGAGCGCTATGGCCTTCCTTTCACAGCAGCCAAACTCCTCCATGACTTCTTTTATGGGATAAATGATATAAAGGCGGTTTTGTGCATCTACCCACCCATTACGTGCGGACAGCGTCATACGGTCCAGCAGGATGCCATATAATACTTTTGCCTCACAGGATATGCTGCTGAACTGTGCGTCTTGTATTAACTTTTTAGGCAGCCGGAAAAAGTTAAACTGCTCTGCATCCGTCCCATAAAAATATGTAAATCTGGGGCCTATGCCCTTTTCCCTAATGCTGTCCCCTTCACTGTTCCCTTTTCTTCCCATGTGTGCCCTCCTGTACCTTTATTAATGCAGCGCCCTTCCCCTCTTTTAATGCCATGGATCCAGCCTGGTATTTTTTGCCCTGCCTTATATGGGAGTGCTGTTATTCATGAACAGCGCTCCAATCCGCGTGCCGGATTCCGGCACGCCATTTTGTCCCTGGCATCCTGGAGGCTATCTGTTTCCTAGGCCACTGCAATTTCATGGCCTGCTACTCATACTCCTCCAAAATGCTATGTATTACAAACCTATCGGCGCCTGTATCCGTGCAGGTAGACAAGGTGAGCACCTTATCCGTCCCTTTCGGGTGCACGGATGTATAATTGCTGTCCACAACTGTCATGTCCAGCCAGTTAAGGTATGCATCCATATCTTTGTACGTAAGCTGGTAAGCCTCAGACTGGTCTTGGCATATATAGGCGCTGTAGACCGTGCCCCGCAGCCTTTCCCCCGGCAGGTATATGTATATATATGGCTGCGCATCCCGGGCATCCTTGGCTGCATAAACATCTAATGATCCAAACATCTGCCCATCTGCCAGGTTATGCCCATATAGTATGGTATGTTTTCCATTAAACCCGGCATCTGCTGATGCCTGCATGAATATAGAGCCTAATTCACTGTAGGCGCCTGACGGGCTATGGGTAAGGTAATAATTATCATAAGGGTTCTTCAATATAGGGTAATCTATTGGAGTGCCCGGTATTTCAATCCATCCAACAATATCCGGGTTCATCCCCTGCAGCCCTGCGAAATTAATGTCCTTCCCATGCTTGGCATCCCCCTCTTCTTTATCATCCCCATCTGCATACTCCGCCCGGATCCTTTTGTTTTCCTGGGCAGCCTTTACATACGGGTATTGCTCCTTTATGGCCGCCCCTATGAATATGACTCCCAGGATAACCAGGATAGCTATCTTAATATTTATGCCCCAAGAATTTTTCATTTAAGGCCCCCCTTTAATGTCATACTTCTCTGTAAGGTAAGCGAATGCGCCCTTTTCCTCCAGTTGCCTCCCCTGTACTGCCAGCAGGCGCTTTGCCTGCTGGTATGCAGGGCGCCTGAATTTAACCATGGCTTCCCTGTCTTTACTGTCCATTCTAGCGGGGTTGAAACCTACCCTCTTTCCTGACCGTCCGTAACTCAATTCACCACCCCCGGATCCTTTTTGGTTATGCTCATTTTTATTCACCTCTCCAATCTATAATCCATAAATACCCGGTAGAATTTTCTTTGACCTCTGCTTCTCCACTGCTTCCCGGCACTCTTCCACGGTACCGATTTCCCGGTACTGCTGGATTTCTTCAAGCGCCTTGATTGCTGTCTTGCAGGATTCTATTTCTTTTTTACAGTTTTGAATATTCGAATAATATTCTCCAATTATGTTTTTACGTTCTGCCAATTCTTGCACTTTTGAAATACGCGCAATAGCATTCTCTGATTCCGATATGGCATTATTTATAATTGCAATCGCTTCCTTCTCTGTCATTTGCCTGAAAGAGTTTTTGCATTCATCCATAACCGCTTCCTGCTTTGGTCTGACTGTCATAGACATGAGACAGTTCCCAACTTCTTCATATAATTGAATGAAACATTGTTCACACAATTTAACTTTTTTCTTGGTGCGTTGAAACTCAATCTCATATGCCCCTTGTTCTTCCTGCTCTGTTGCAGTTCTATAACAACTGTCGCAATAATTATGTTTTGTTATATCTATTAACGGTAACGGTTTTCTCTTTTCAGTATCCATACGGTTATTCCCCCTACTTAATCCTACTGTAAGGACATAATGTATCTGCGGATAATATCTTTCACTACGCTCGCTCGTATGTATCCATCTACTTCCATACTCCCACAATAAATAGGTGCATCTTCTTGTATCATTGCTTCTTCTATCTCTTCTAATATCTTCTCTAACATGTCACTCCTCCTCTAACAATTCTGGGTTGTCAAAAATATTTCCGATAAACTCAACTGTATTTCCATTTCTCACATATTTAAAAAGGTCATTGTTCATTCCTTTGCCTTTTCTTTCATCAGCATATACGCTCCATGAACCTCTCCATTCAGACAAAAACACACTTGATATTTTTTCTTTTAATCCATTTTCGGTAGCAGTTTCACTAGGATAATCAAATGTATATCTGACGATATCATTCTCCCAAATCTTCTTACCGTTCTTGTCGGTCAGTCCGGTATACTGGCAGATGGTTTCTGGGTCGATTTCATACGCCCTCAAATCAAAATCAACAACACTTTCTTCGGTGTAATATACGCTTATAAATGTCTGCTCGATGTTTATGATGTAAAACTTTCCCTCGAAGGTAAAATAGCACCCTTGCACCCATTCACCGTTATCTGTCCGCTTTGCTTTAAATAATATTTCTCGCATGTTAGTCCTCCTATTAATATCCGTTTAGTTAAGTAAGCCATCCATGCCCCATATAAGCACTGCCTGTCCTCCTAAACAAGTCTCAGCCTACATAATTGCTATGCCTGTCCACATCATGCCTACGCCTACCCACGCTGGGAAAAGTATTTTCTCCCATCCCTGGCCGCTCAGTGCCAATATAATCCCATAGGCAGCGAAGGCTGCTACCACCGTCACCCCCATTGTCCAAACTTTGCCCGCCCGCTGTGCCATCCTGTTTTTGCCACTCCTTCCCGGCAGCTTTACCCTGTCTATCCGGCCGGCCTCCGCCTTAACGTTCTCCACTCATGTTAATTCCTTACACGCAGCCATACAGGCCTTTTTGGCCTCTAAACACCCTGCCTGGCCGCATATATCCTTTCAATACGTTCAATCTCATTATTCACTGCCAAGGCCATTTCCCTGGCAAATTTTTCATTCCCATACTTATGGCACAGCCTTACGGATTCATCCGCAAAGGCCTGGAGTTCCTGTTCTCCCAGCCCGGAACTCCCATACTCCTTATACAGCCGCCAAAAATCGCAGAACAATGAATATGCGGTTTTCAGTTCCATCTGGCAGTCCCCCAATCTGCGTGCCGGAATCCGGCACGCCATTTTGTTCCCGGCAGCCTGGGAATGCTGCTGCCGGGTTCCTGAAAACATACGTGCACGCTGTCTGGCGTGCAGCCCGCCCCGTGCCTTCGGGGCCACGGCGCATATCCCATAAGGCGCAGGGGATGCATTGCTGTCCATATGTAAGCTGGAAAGTGCCTGCATCTCCGGCCGAATCTTCTTCAAAGGGCGCCGCTATTGCCCTCCATCCTCCCCTGCCCTGGACAGCAGCCGGCGGGCCAGGACTAAAATCCCTATGCAGCACAGTATCTTTATTGCCAGGGCCAGCTTCCCAGGGGAATCATAAAAATCCAAGAGGGCCAGTAAGGCTATGTCCCCCAGCAGCAGCCCCATTTGGGCCAGCTTCTTTTTTAATCCCTTATTCAGGCGCACCCTTGTCACCTCCCCCCATATGTTCAAAATAGGCCCGGATTTTGCTTTCCGTAGAGGCGGCGCTGCGGAAATGCCTTGTATCCGGTTTTATAAGGAAAAGCTCTTTTCCAATGGCATCCCCATTGCTTCCATCCGTATAAAGGTAGCTGCGTACCACTATGGCGCTGCCATCCTTGAATGCATGGCGGTAACAGGTCTCTTCCGTCAGGGGATCCTGTGTCCAAATAGGCCATGAGGCATACCCTGCAATGAATTCGTCCCATCGGCCCACTAAACAGCCTGCAGGTACCGTGCCGGATTCCGGTATGCCCCTTTCCGGTTTATCTGTGCCGGATTCCGGTACATTCCCTTCCGGTTTATCTGTGCCGGATTCCGGTACACTCCCTTCCGGTTTATCTGTGCCGGATTCCGGTACATTCCCTTCCGGTTTATCTGTGCCGGATTCCGGTACGCACCTTTCCGGCTTATCTGTGCCGGATTCCGGTACACTCCCTTCCGGCTTTTCTGTGCCGGATTCCGGTACATTCCCTTCCGGCTTTTCTGTGTCGGATTCCGGCACATTCCCTTCTGGCTTATCTGTACCGGATTCCGGTACGCTCCCTTCTGGCTTATCTGTGCCGGATTCCGGTACATCCCCTTCTGGCTTTTCTGTGCCGGATTCCGGTACGCTCCCTTTCATGCCGCCTGCCTTCCCGCTGGATGGACGCATACTATTTTTATATGACTTAATCTCCACATAGGTAGACAGCCCTTTTCCAAGGACTCCCTCCTGTTCTTCCTCCGAGAGGCTGGCAAGCTCCACTGCAGCGCTCTTCTTAAGGGATCCGTCCTTAAACTTCCCCATTGCCGTATCCCCCAGGTTTTTGGATATTGACAGGAATTCGCCCACAGTCGTCCTTTTCATATTCATGCGGGCCGCCAGCTTTTCCACCATGCGCCCAGGCTGGAGCTGGGGGAATTCCTCAGGGTAAGTCTCCAGCAAGTGCTTCATCCGTTCCAGTTCATGCATGGTTTCGTAGTCTGTCTTGGCGGAATACCCATTGCTCGAATAAACCTGGAACTCTGCCTGTATGTCAGAAGAGTTTTTTATTACGCAGGGCAGCAAGGCAAACTGCCCCTTCCCCCTCTCTTCCACCAATATTTTGCAGGCCAGGCGGCGGCAATGGCCGGCAATGATTTCATATTCGTCCGTGCCAATCCTGCGCACCAGCAATTCCTGCAGCACTTCCCCATCGGCCTCAATTAGGTCGGCCAGGGCCTCTGCACGCAGCCGCGCCTGCCTTTTCTCCTTTTCTGTCCTGCCTTCCCTGTACTGTGCCTTGTTCCTCACTAATTTCTCATAGTGGATCCACCTCATGGCCCTCTTTGGGTGGGGTTCCGGCCTCTTGGCTTCTTTTTTAAAAATATCCTCAAAACTTGCCATGGCCTATCCCTCCAGCAGTTCCTTCGCGAGCTCCATGTAATCCTGCGCGACCTGGCATTTGGACCGGTGCCTTGCCACCGGCTTGTACTGTTCTAAGGCATTGCTGACGACTGCGCCCCGGCTGATGCAGGTCCCTAAAAACGGCCAGGAATGCCTTTCCACCATGTCCATGTATGCATCCCTCTGGGCCCGCTTATTCTCCACCTTATTCGCAAACACATGCCAGGACAGTGCCCGGGGGCCTATGTCCTGCTGTATGTCCTCCAGCCGCTCCTCCACCACCAGCAGGTTGTCACGGCAGAACTTGTCCAGGCAGACTGGTACCAGGAGCGTATCGGCAGCATACAGGGCATTTAAGGTTATCTGCTCAAAGGCAGGGCGGGTGTCAATAAAGCACACGTCATACCGGGTTCCCACTGCCTTTAACGCGAGCCACAGCCCCCACAGGCTGGCCGCGTCTGTTTCCCTCAAATCCGTGCTCCCTTTGATTATGTCTATATGGGGGTACCTGCTCCTGTATATTGCGCCCCTTATGGCATTAGGTTTCTGCAGGACGTCACGGACCGTCCGGCCACGGCTGGCCGCCCTTGCAAAGAACGGGGTAAGGTTCGCCTGGGGGTCTGCATCAATCCCCAGCACCCGCTTCCCCTGCATGGCCATGCTGTACATTAGGTTCACTGCAGACGTCGTCTTGCCTACGCCCCCTTTTAAATTCCCGATTACGTATGTTTTCATCCCTTTATTCTCCTTCCTTTCCCACGTGCCGGATTCCGGCACGCCTTTATCTGTCCCAGGCTTACGCCCCGGCCTTGGAGGCGCTTAACCCGCCCAGGGCCTTAGAGGTTAAGCCTTAGCTGCTCATACCCAGCCTTCTCCTTTGGCTGGGCCTTTTTGGGGGCAGCGCCCCGGCTGATGATCTCCCTATTGGAAAACTTGCTGTTATACATCTGCAGGATCTTACGCACCCCCCTGCGCCTGGCAGTCTCAAAGGTCTTATGGCTTACGCCGCTTGCCAGCTCCACAGCCTTATAGGGGATCCTCTCCACATACAGCTGCTGTAAATACCGCTGCTCCCTCCCCCTCAGCGCCCGGAAGCAGGCCTGGATGCGGTTGATGGCCTCCTCCTCTTCTGTCAGCCGGTATATCTCCTCCCGCAATTCCAGCTCCCGGGCCCGGGCAAGCCGCTCATGCTTCAGCATTGCGTCCAGCAGGTCCTTTTTCACCCCACCCATTGCTGTCT
>ERZ652168.191-NODE-191-length-24030-cov-19.1365_pt1 | contig 24030 bp, 19 predicted proteins | sample MGYA00514763_ERZ652168 | MGnify/ENA metagenome assembly ERZ652168
AAATTATATAGCATAACAATAGTAATGTAAAGTAATATATTATTTATAATATTATTTCTCATATTTAATTTGATATGTGAATAAAAGTGTACCTTATTAGACACTGTATGTCTGCCTGCAAGGGCATGGAATGAAAGTTATCACGTTTCAGGCAGAACCCGTGCTAATCCCGAAGAGGATTCTTTATTTACAGTATAATCTTTTAGCTCTTTTCCCTAAACCGGGGATACACTCTGGCGTTTTTTCATATCTTATATTTTTTATCCAGCAACTTCTATGATATAATTATATCCAATAAGAATTAACTCGTGGGGGGGAAATATCTTATGAATACATTGATAATCTGCGATGATGAACAGTCCATTGCCGAGGACTTACAGTCACGCATTTCTTCTATCCTTAGTGAGGAGTGGGATATTCAATTCTTCTGTTCGCCGGCTACATTCCGGGACTATATGCGCGGCGCTAAAACTTTACCTGACATTTTATTTATGGACATACAGTTCGGAGTGGAGAATGGCATAGAACTGGCCTATGAGATCCAGTCACGCTGCCCATGGACTGCAGTCGTATTGATAACCGGTTATATTAATTTTGCCAATGATATTTTTACTATCCGCCCAGCCTATTTTTTAGTAAAGCCTATTGACGATGACAAATTGGCCGCCTCGGTAGAGCGGGCCCTTGAATACCTGAATAGCTGCCGCGATACTGCAGTCACCCTGCAGAGCAACGGAAATATTTTTACATTAAGAAGCAGTGAAATTTATTATGTAGAGAGTGAGAAGCGCAGGCTCCATATTCATACAACAGCAGAAAGGTATACTGTGTATATGAAACTAAATGAAATAAAAGAACAGCTTCCCGACTGTTTCCTGTCCTGCCATAAAAGTTACCTCGTTAATTTAAATTATATACATACTCTTTCTTCACAAAAAATAACTCTGGTTAATTCTGCTGAAATTCCAGTAAGCCGTTCCAGATACAAAAAGTTCAAGGAGGACTTCATGCACTTCTTCAGCATGGAGAACCGCCGGCAGCAAAGGAGATTTTAATGCTTTTGTACAATCTGATAAGGCTTACATTGGCCACTGGCCTAATTACATTCCTGATAAGTAAAGACGTGGATAAAAGAAAACTTTTTACAGTTGTATATACAGGTATATTTTTATTGTTTACCGCTGTCTCCCTTATATTCACGGTACATATTTCGTGGTATGCCGCCTTTTTTACGGAGTTTATGCGTATGCTCCTTCAGTTGGCCGCAGCCTATATTTATACAGAACGCGGATTTTATTACTTTATAAAAGAATCTGTATACTATGTCTTATTCAACCTGATTTTCTCGGGACTCACTATCCTGGAGGGACTGCTGCTGTCTAACTGGCAGCATTTTATGACAACTCTTGCTGTCTTGGATGGAATACTTTTCCCCAGCCTTTTGACCCTTTTATCTCTTTTGGCTGTATGGTTCCTAATACGCTTGAATTTCTTTGATAAAATCCCCTACAATATCATGAAATTTCTCTTTATTTCTATGACATTAATGGATCTGGGGGCGGGACTGGTCATCCGCACAAGTCAGGTTCCCTTTCACCGTATGTTGGCGGTCTGTCTCTTAGTATTCTTTTTATGGATTTTATTTCTCACTGTATTTATATTTTTCCGCCACAGATATAAATCTAAGGCACGCAGTATCTATCAGGAGATTTTGGAAAACCAATATGCATTTTATCAGAACATACAGGCGAATCCCGATGAAGTCCACAAACTACGCCATGATCTTTCCAATCATCTTCAGATCTTAGGCCATCTGTCCAGTTGTCCCCAAAATACAGAGATACAGGAATACCGGCGTACCCTGATGCAAACCTTATATAATACTCCACAGCCTAAATCTGAGAGTCAAACACCCCGATACAAGCATACGGGGCATCAAACTAGCAGCACTGCAAGCCGGGGTATTAGACCCTCGCGGCAGTCGCCAAATGGACATGTAAACATGTCCGCTCGGCTCCTTGCTCTCGGGAATAAAAGCTTTCCTGTAAAAAGAAAAAACTTCATATACTACATTATCTGTATTGCCATAATGTTCTTCTGTATATTAGGGTTTAGGGTATTTATTTTTCCCCATATTTCCCAGAACTATAGCATATATGAGTGGGCCGCCTTTATTTTGATGAGTATACTGCTGGGTGTCACATGCCTGACAATCTCTATATATGCCAAGGCTGAATATACACAGCGCAGGACACGGCAGATGCTTGAGAATGCCGCTTCCCTTAAAATGCAATGGGATGAGGTCCAAAAAATGGCCAGCACTGCTTTATCTGGCAAAATAAATGAATTTAGTTTCCAAAAGGAACAGATATACTTTACTTCCCTTCCAGTTATAAATACTGTACTAAACATCAAGCACCGTTATTGCCGGCAGCATAAAATCCTGCCAGTCTGGCATATTTATGTCCCTCCCGTCTGCCAGATCGAACCTGTAGACATGGCAGGCCTTCTCGTAAACCTGATTGATAATGGAATCGAAGCCTGCCTGCGCCTTCCAGAAGACAAACGCAAACTGACGGTACAAATGCAGGCCAGGGCAAACTTTTGGATAATAGAGGTAGAAAACTCTAAACTTCCCTACGAGCACCCTACTCAAAATGGATTTCATTCCATGAAAGGGGAAGGGCATGGCCTGGGGCATCAGATTGTCATGGATCTGGTACATAAATATAATGGGGAAATTCAATATATTGATAAAGGCAATATATTTCTAACCACAGTTATGCTGGATGTAATGACTTAAAGTACACAAAAAGCTGCCGCAATCTTAGATATCCGGCGGAATATGGAGCAGGTATCCCCTGCAAATACCATACTCCGTATGGATAACTAATTTCGCGGCAGCCTCTTGCTGTCTGTTAAATTATATTGACACCAATGGAATCCTCTATCTTCCTATCTTCCTATGTTCTCCATCACATTTTTTACAATCTCCTGGCGTACCTTTTCATCTGGCTCTGTCAAAGATCTAAAGTCCGCATAGCGGGCCGCGACATATAAATAATCTGCCAGCCGGTTCATATACTGCATGGCTTTACTGTCAGCCCCATAATTCTGGGCCACCCGCCGAAACCTGCGCTCCGCCCTCCTGGCAACAGCCCGTGCCACATCCAGGCGTGCGGACTGTTCACAACCCCCATAAAGGACAAACTCTTTTGCCCGTGTAAACAGAGCCTCCATGCGGTCAATCTCCTCCTCAAGACCCAGTGTTTCTTCTTTAGTAAACCGATATTCCATATTTCTGGGATCAGCAATACCGGCCATCATCTGCATCAGCTCCCTTTGTATCTGTGACAGGCGCTCTCTTAAAGATGGCTCAGCGATCACTTTAGCAAGGCCAATATTGCTGCTTAATTCATCAATAGTCCCCAGCAGCTCAATTCGGTCATCAGATTTTGAAACACTAATTCCATTCATGAGAGAAGTTTTACCGCTGTCCCCATTTTTAGTATAAATCTCCATACTCATCTCCCCTTTTAAACATTATTTCATCATTTAACTGGAATCCTCCTGCAGGGCAGAAACATAGAACGTATTTAAATACCTCCTATTTAAAAGGCAGCTTTTTAATGGCCCTGGCGCTATTAGCTCCCAGCATACGCGCCTGCTCACGGGTTGGTTTATCATACTCCTGCACACTGCGCTTTTTATTGGCTCCCCGCATCTGAAAAGCCGCATGGGAACCATTTATGCCTATTCCCGACCCCAGCATAGAATCATTGGCAGCATTCCACGCCAGCTCACCCGGGCATATATCAGACATTTCCGCTACCTCATAAAACACGCCCTCTTCTTCTATGCCAGCACATATTTCCCGCAGGACTGCCACATCCGGTAAATATACATATATAAAGATCGAAGGTTTTTTAATAATCATGATTGCATTTCTCCTGCATATGAAAGCACAAGTCCCGTGGCCACAGCATTACGGGGGCCCTGTGTACCCCTGATGTTTCCTCTGCCGCACACAATCCGGTAATTAGAAAACTCCTCCATAAGCATTTCAGGAATCTCGAAATCCTCCGCCGACCCACCCACCAATACCACATTCGTAATATTTTTCAGGTCATGCCCGGGAGCCACTTTTTCCAGCGCCCTGAAAGCATTTGTCAAAAAGACTTTCCGTTTCGCATCTCTGCGCACCTGTACAATCTTTTCCATAGGGATATCCTGTTCCATTCTGATAAACCCATCCTCTGCAAGCAATACTACCCTGCCATAAAACCTGGGGTCAATGGATTCTTCCACAAAAGTCATCTGCCCATTCTCCATACGCATATGAAAAAGGCTCTCCACCTTGGCGAGAGGATACTTCTTAATCTGTTCCGCCATATGACGGTCGCCTAACCCCAGCTCCGTCTCTATCAGCATAGAAACAAGTTCTCCGGCGCCTGCCTGGTGTGTCATAGCCACACTTCCCTCCTGGGAAATCACGGCAGCATCGGTAGAACCGCCTCCCATATCCAAAATTGCCAGGGGCAGCTTTGTTCCGGGTGTAGTCAGAGCCCCCAGGGTAGCCATCACGGCCTCCACTCCCGCAACCATAACCTTTGTACTTAATTCCCCTTCCAGCCTTTGGGCAATCTGCCTCATGGGGAGCTGCTGTGTCTTAACCATGGCAGCAATCCCCACCGCTTTCTCCAGACAGGTTTCACCTGCAAGGGCGCCCGAGATAAGCACAGGCGCCAGTGTATCCACTGCAAGGATATCTGTGATGCGTATGTCTGCATCGGCTCCTGCATCCACCTCGCTCATGCCCTTCCTGATACGGGCCAGCATATTTCCTACATTGGTCCCTTCCTGGCCGCTGATGTCCCGTATATCCCCTGCATTAGACACAGCCTCCATAATCTTCTGAGCGCCCTCGTCCAGATTAACAGAAGTACTATTCTGCGCATCCAGATAAATTTCACCTGCAGGCAGCACATTCTCCCGGATATTGCCCCCCGGCGTCTTAATTACAACCGCACTGCGCTTGCCGATTAAGCTCTTGGCAATTGGCGTAATGACCCGTGTCTCCTCTGCATTTAGGCTAAGCAATGTGGCAATGCCATAGGGATTAGAAAGCATCCTTACTGTCTGCCCGGGAAGGGCTACCTCAATAGCCGCCAGAACACCGTCAGGCAGTTTATCGATGCGTGCCACTTCATCAATAATCGGCACTTTCTTCTGCAAACGGTTTTCCACAAGCACGGCCTCATCCGCCTGCAGAATGACCCCTGTAATATCCAGCGAATCCGCCGACTGATTTAAAATAGCCGCGGCCTCCTCATAGGAATATACTGCAGACGCAGCCACAATATAGGGAATCCCCGGCACGCCCCGGGATATATTCTCAATCAAGAGAATCTCCCCCACAGCCTGCCCTGCACCGGCCGGAGTGGAGGGATTATGGCCAATCATAGAAGAATCCGTAATAATTGTTTCCGTCAAAGTCTCCATGGCAGTATCCCCGATAACCGGCGCGGCTTCATTTAGCCGGATCAGGTCAATATCTGTCACCTCCCGGCCAATCTTACTCATTGCCTGGACTAGCGCAGATTTAATGGCATGGATATTTTCGACTGTTCCCTTTGTACCAGTGGTAGCGCAGGAGGCGCTGGTCAGAAAATGGATCCTGCCATCCCCCCCGGCCTCGCCAACGCAGACTTCTGTAGTTGAATTACCTATATCTACTCCAGCAATATAACTCAAAGCAGAATCCCTCTCTTCTCATACACTTCAGCGGCTTCCATCACAAGCCTTGCACAGTTCCTTGCGTGGTACTTCTCCAAAAGCTCCTGGGCCATCATAACCAGCTCCAGCTTTGTAGAGCGGTTCGGGCGCAGCTTATCATACATCTTCAGAATCACATCATCCGGCACATCCACCAGTTCTGCGGCCCTTTCAAAGTTCTTCTCCATAGGGCCATTATCCGCTTCCCTGGCTACCTGGCCCTGGGCCCTTAGCATTTCTTTTGATATTTTGATATCATCCGCCGCCACATGGTTCTTCATAACCTCATCCAATGTAATATCTGTCAGCTTCTTTCCTGTCTTTGATGTAATACGTTCCTTTTCATGTTCTCCTAATGGGTACTGCATATCATAATCCCTCCCATTCGATAATTCCTACTTCCGGATCCAGCTGTTCTGTCTCCGCAATATGCATCAGCGCCGCCTTTACCTGATATTTAGGCCTGGACATAGGGTCGTTAGTGCAGGGAACCGGCACAACCTGCTCGCCCTTTACATACTTAGCCGCGTTCTGGCCTATTTGACGGTATGTGTCCAGATCCATAAGGGGAGCCTGGGGAAACAACTCTAAATTGGAAAGGGGGTATAAATCCTTCTGATGAATTACCGTTGTCCCTTTTGACTGCAGGCCGATACCAATACCTGATCCTGAAAGCTTGGCAGCCTCCAATGCCATAAAGCATACATCCGATGTATCTAAAATCTTGACAACCCTGGGTATCATCCCCTCTTCCTCTATGCCAGCCTTAATATTTCTCAGTACATCATCCAGAGGGATGCCGCAGATTGTCTTTTTTATCTCTCTCTGAAAGGCGGCCCCAACCCCAATAACAACTTCCTTAGGGTCTGTCCCCTTCTTCGCCCTGGGATAAGAAACATAGGAAGTCTTGATTTCATTCACCCGGTCATGCCCTGCGAGGGAAGGGGCGGGACTTGTGGACTGTACACTGTCTGAAGGTTCCTGTGTACCTTTCTGTTTTATTTCAGCCAGGACAGCATTCGCTATCTGTTTCACTAAAGCTTCGTTAATCTGCATGGTCTTTCCTCCTAAATATCCTGCGGGTTTATAATATGGGGAATCTTCTTAATCTCCTCCCAGCGCTCTCCCTCTACACGATAACCAGTCCCCGGCCCCATATAGTCGTTGGGTGTGTTGACTCCTGACAGGACATGGAAGTCTCTGTCCAAAATAGCCGCCGTCTGCATATAATCACCAGCAACGCGCTGCTTGAGCATACTCAATACGCTCTCCGCAATATCCTGGTACCCTGTCTCGGCCAATGCCTTTACGATATCTATACCGGTTATGCCCCGCTTCAGCACATCCTCTGCAGCCATAAGGTCCGCCGTCACATCGCGTGGCAGTGTATCCTTACTGCCATGTGCATAGGTGACAGCGTCCACCTGCTCATCTGTCACAGGTGACAGTCCCAGCTGCCTGAACACAGCCTGTACCGCCTTTCCGGCTTTCCCGCGGACATGTATGACTTCTTCTTCTGTCACAGGCCTTAACCCGCCGTCCACCTGCATGTCCCTCTGCAGCACATTATAGTCGTCAAAATCCTCTGCATCAAAATTAGACCCTGCAAACATATTGTCATAGTTAGGCTCCCCTGCATAGCCAGAGAAAATAAAATCTGTTCCAGGCAGGAACTGCAGCATTGTCCTGGCAGTTCTCCTCATATCAGAATTGGAAAAGCTCTGGTCATTGGAGGATGCGCACTCCAACCCTAAAAGAGCAGCCACCAAGTTCTCTGTCATGACCTCCCGTATACCTCCAGGCACAGCCCCTGCCACGCCTATACAGCTTACAGACCCATTCTGTATGCCCTGGCTCCCGGCGCCCTTTGTTGCATAGAGGCAGCGGCATTCCAGATAAAGCATGGATTTCTTCTCACTGCTGCCCATCAGGACCTCAGAGCCGGCGCCTGATGTAAAACGTACCTTCAGCCCTCTTGAGGCATACGCTGAATTAAGAAACGCTTTAGAATAAGGCGTGTCATCTCCATCAATAAATACTTTTTCCGTGCCATACACAGACAACGTCTCTGCATATGTGGTCAGTCCCCGGATGCCTAACTCCAGCTCAGTGGCCTCCTCCGCGGAACACTGGGTCAATACCCCCGGCCGCCCCACCTGGGATCCGATCAAAAGTGCAATAGAGCTTAACGGGGCATATCTGGCCACTCCCATAGTTGTCTCTTCCTCAGCAAACCCCCGAAGCGCCCCTTCCGCGGCATCCGCGGCAATCTGAACCGGATCGTCCTTTAAATTCGTGATGTGGGCCTGGTTCCCCGGAGTCCTCCGGGCCCTGATCTTCTGCATGCCCATCATAAGCTCAACTACATTCAGGTGGTTCATTACCTCCGCCATCTTCGCCGGGGTAATCCCACTTACAAGTTCCAGGATCTCTTTTCTGGAAACATGGATATCCACAATCATCCTTGCAATATCAAGGGACGGCACGCGCATAGAACTCTCTGTCCGTCCAACATGGATGGCATAGTCTGCAATAAACTGGTCAATAAAGTCAAACTCCTCTCTTTTCTTCCCGTCAAGCTCTACAATCCTGCCATCCTCTACCCTGACAGAAGGCTGCGGGTCATAAGGACTCTTCATTGCAGTAAATCCCATCTCCGGCCATTCATTTATATAGCCATCCAAATTTACCGGACGCTTGTCCAATGTCTCAATACGTTTTGATCTTCTCATTTTCTTACTTCTCCTTACGGATACTCTCCCACGTTTTACAATATTTTTATTATACAACAATCCCCAAAAAATAGCAATTCATTATTCTATCAAACAATCAAAAATCCACACTTTTTATGTGCAAAAACCACACAAACCAACGTATCAATCCAGTCAAATGGGGCCGTTGCCAAATGGACATATAAGCATGTCCTTTTGGCTTGCTGCTCGCAGGAATACCGCCCGGCAAAAAGACAGGCCCCATAAAGGCTGTAAATTATCTGGCATTCTCTGGCTATCCAGGAGCCATTCTGCTATAATTATATCACTCTATATTTTTTGCCGTATAAAGTCCGCCTGCCTGTAAAGGCATAAGTTAAAGGATGCCCTTGAGAGTATATACCCCGGCGCAGGCATACGGGGCATCAAACTGGCAGCAACGCAAGCCTTGGAGTATTAGGCCCTGTGGGCAGCCTCCACATAGACACGTGAAAATGCCGCATTGCCCGAGGGAATAAAATCTGTTGTCAAAGGAGAAACACATGGAAATAATCAAAAAAAGGACTGCATGGATTAGCGCTTGTATAATGGCAGTATGCCCCCTGTTTATTTCTGTTCCTATGGGGGAAAAACGTTATAATATATATTCCGCATTTGGGGCCGCTGTCCGCAGCCAGGATTATGTAGGCTTTTGGACAAAGGACTGGCAGGTTGACGGACTGATCATCATGGCCGCCCACGGCATGATCCTGCTGGGAATTGTCTTGTATGCCGCAGATGCCATTCTCATGCTGAAAACGACCCGCCATAGATGGATAAACACATTAAAGCATATAGAAATGCTGCTCTTGGCAGCCACAGTTTTTTCATTTCCCTATATTACTTCCTTCCTCATATTTTCTGCCATATCATTTGGTGAATTCTTTACACAAGTATGTTTATTTGAATTTAAAGATTCGAAAGCTGCAAAGGAACAGCCACGGCCGGCAAAAATAAAAAAGGCGAAGGAAAAACCTTATCCGGCAGAATTTTATCATATTATATTGAAAAATTTTACATTTTATAAAAGTCTGAACATCCTACTTACATTGGGAGGAGTCCTGACAGCATTTGTTCTCTATGTCTGTTCATCTGTTTATATGAAAATGCAGGAAGTCCACGGCATTGAAGATATTTTCAAAGGAAACGGACTTCTTCGGATGTTCATTGAGCTTGGGGGAATGTTATCTTTGGTGTTCCTCTTTTTGATGTTTGCCGTCGTCTCACATTATATAAAAAACAGAGGAAATAAATATGCCGTATATTTGATGCTCGGTATCCGCAGAAAAACGCTATATGCAATGCTGGTTCTTGAATATATGCTGTGCATCCTTACAGGCGGCGGGGCAGGGATTATTCTAGGGATCGCCGCATCAGGCATGTGGGTTTCACTAGAAAGCCTGGGAGTTACTTTTGGTGTATACCTCTTTATCTGCTGCCTGGCTCTTATGCTGAATCAGGATCATATTGTCAGGGCGGGCATCGGACAGGCCGCAGCGCCTCAAAATAAACCAGAACCTGTCTACAGTAAAGGACTTGTCTGGCGTCTGATTGCCGGGATTATCCTGATTGCCCTTGCCTGCCTGTGGTTTTCCAGGCAAAAATCTGCAGAAACAGTCTATATATTCCTGGCGCTGGTTCCAGGATTCGCCTGGGTTCTTTCGGGCGGACTGGCTGTCTTTTTCAGGCATTACAGGAAAAAAGATTCCAGATATTTTCCTAATATACTGAAGGTAAGTCCTTTTTACTCAAAATTCAAATCAAATACCAGAAATATGATTGTATTATCCACAATCCAGATTTGTCTGTGGGGATTGGCAGGTATACGGCTGTTCAGCGCCCTTATTGCCGAAGACTCCCAGACACTGTTCCCTTATGATGTTGTAGGTATGGCATACTCACAGGATATGGATCAGCTGCAGGAAATTTCTGCACAGTACAAAGCTCAGATGTCTGTATATCCCATGGTCCGCATAACGTCTATAGACGGGGATGAGGAGAGGGAACATTGGGGCGGCGGGCGCAGTGTCATATGGATACAAGGGCAGCACATAGGGATATCCCAGTCCACATACAATGAACTTAGGGCAGCACTGTCACTGGAAACTAAAAACCTGGGGTTAAAAGACCAGGAGATGCATGTGGTATATCAGCAGGACAGGTCTGTAAAGGCCCAGCCAATAGACTGGGATATAGGAAGCCTCAAGCCAAGGCTCCGCTTCGGCCAGCCGCTGGATGTATACAATACCAGTGACGTGGATCATATTTTCCCTGAAAGAAAGATCAAAAGCCAAGAAAGGGCAGTACTTACCGGCGCCTTCCACCAGGGACTGGAAGAAAACCTTATTGTTATGTCTGACGAATGGTTTAATAAAATATACCAGTCCATTTCCAGGCAAAATGAAGAGAACTGGGATGAACGCCTGCAGATAACAAATCAAGAGTGGAAATCATATACAATGGAACATGACTCCAACCTGACTGAAGGGCCGACCAATCTGGTAGTTTGGGATGTGCCCAGTGAAAATACTTCAGAGTTTATCGGATCACTTTCATTTCTGGATACTAAATATCCACATGAAAAAGACTGGGATCCCTCAATTAAGCATTTTTATACCCGGAATCAGCTGCTGGCGGACCATATGGGGGAGCAAAACTTCAAAATAACTATTTATGGAGCCGTGGCCTCCATCCTCTTTATTGCATATTTTTTCCTCCTGTACGCCCAGTATGAGGCTAATATCAGGGAGTTAAAGTGGCAATATAAATTTCTGGATCAGACGGGCATGAGGGTGCAGGAACGCAAAAAGCTGTTTATAGGGCAATACCGCCCCTTTGTACTTTTGCCTGCCGCAATTGGCATAGCAGCAGGCTTCATGCTGACCGTTATAATGTGGCAGATCCGGTTCTATTCTATTTCCGAGATCGGACTATATATTCAGGTATTCGCCCTGTGCCTATGCGCATATTTCTTTATACACTTTCTGGCAGCATGGTGCATATACCGCTGTCTCTGGAAACAGATAAACAACTAAGCAGGGAGGTACTATGAAAACAGTAATCAAAGCAGATTCAATCATCCGGGATTATTCCGAAACTATCCAAGTTCTAAAAGGGATAGATTTTTCCGCAAATGAAGGGGAGTTTATAGGCATCATGGGGAGATCCGGCTGTGGAAAGACCACGCTCCTGAAAATTCTTGGCCTCATAGACAGGCCTACCCAAGGAACTGTCTATTTTCAGGGGAGAGATACAGGAGAGCTTGACAAAGATGAACTATCTGATATCCGACGAAAAGAACTTGGATTCATATTTCAGGACTTTTGCCTGATGGACAACCTAACTGTAAGAGAAAATATTTATCTTCCGTCAATTCTGGACAGGGATGATATTTCTGCTATAAAAGAGCGGACTAAGTCCTATGCTGCCAGGACTGGACTGTCACACCTGCTGGATAAAACTCCCAGCGAGCTTTCCGGGGGCGAAAAACAAAGGACGGCCATCTGCCGTGCCCTTATGAACAGTCCCACTGTCATTTTAGCAGACGAACCTACCGGAAGCCTGGATTCACAATCAGGTGAGGCCGTTATGAATATGTTGGAAGAAATTAACAGAAACTATGGAAAGACAATCATCCTGGTCACGCACGACGCAAGGGTAGCAGCATACTGTGATAAAATCATCACTATGCGGGATGGTTCCATTTCAGATATATTGCAGAGAGGGCAGGGGGAGGACAGAGATAGCTTCTGTAAAAGAATTACCCTTGGACTGCAGGAAAGCATCCGCTGAATTCGGCCTGTCTCTGTGGCGCCCTTACTTCTGTCTGTCCGTGAGGGTTATGCCATGGAACGCCCTGAGTTATGTATTAACTGATATTTAAAATAAGGATCGGGGGCAGGCAGCCAAGCATCCAGAAGCTGGGCGCAGTGCGCTGGATGCTCCTCAATGACCCGGATGGATTAAAGCGCGCTATAGAGGAACATGGTTTACTATAAATCCTGTTTTTTTACATTTTTAATAAAAACATATTCTGTCTCTGTTGACAGGCCAGGCTGATATTCATAATCCAACCTCCTAAAGTCCCTAATATCTTCCACATTCGATATTTGATTTTCGGCCATCCAGCGGACCATTTCGCCCCTGGCCATTTTCGCTTGTGTGGCCTTTACCTTAGTTTTCCCCCGTACTTCTTCTCCGAAAATACAGGTAAAGCATCTCACAGGCGGCTTTATATAAGGCAGAATAGCACGGCTGTATTCTGCTGAGGCTAAGTTTAAAATATCCATATATTCTGAAGCAACGGCTTCTTCCTTCAATTTATCATACAGGCTCCCGCCCCAGAAATCATAGAGGTGGCTGGCGTTTTCTGTCTTAAGTTTTGCCTGCATCTCCAAACGGTATGGGACTACTCCATCTGTGGGCCTTAAAATACCATAAAATCCCGACAGAATCCGCAAATGTTGAACCGTATATTCCCATTCTGCTTCTGAGAATATATGGGGAGCCATATACTGGTACTGTATCCCTTCATAGGCAAGCAGCGCTGGCGTCAGCAGCCGGGACGGACTGTAAGAATGCAGGCGTTCCCAGTTAGCATGAACCAGCTTATCACTGCATCTCCATAACTCTTTTAATTCCTCCTGGGACATTCCTGACAATATACCATGAAGATAAAGCGCCTGCCCTAAAAATGCCGGATAAGTCACCGGGCAGGTAAACTCATCTAAAACATTCATTTTCTTGGCAGGAGATATTATAATTTTTAACATATAAGATCCTTCCTTCTATATTGTATATATCCAGGGGCATACATCGAAAAAGCTCCTGGGCGCGGCTCTGTTGGGTGTATCCGCCTTCCCGCAGGGACATATGTAATGGAACGCCCTTCAGTATGTATTAAGGACTCCCCCTGGCGCCATTATATCATACAACCCCCAAGTATAGATTTTTTAGTATTTTGTGTTTATAATGTTGAATATGTGAATATGCTTATTGCATAGTACACTGCAGAATTGTCCCCAGCTTTATCTGGCAGGACATTAGGCATAGTACATAAAAAAGAGGTGACTACTATGGATACAATAGGAGAATTATTACTGACAGCAGCAGTAGCCGGAGCCGGCGGTATGGGACTGGGAGGCCTCCTTGGAGCACTGTTTAAAAAGGAATCAGGCAGAAGTGTAGGCATGCTTTTAAGTTTCGCTGCAGGTGTTATGACCAGCATAGTGTGTTTTGACCTTATCCTGGATGCCATAGAAACAAATATAAATATCTTCGCAGTTATATTTTCAATCATGGCAGGGGCAGTCATTATATACTTGCTTCACAATATAACAGAAGCCAGAAGCAGCGGGGCAGACCATTCTCTATTCATGGCAGGCGCTGTGATGGCCTGCGCGATTGCCGTCCATAATGTGCCAGAGGGGATGACAATCGGCGCTTCCTATGCGGGCAGCCATGGAAATATAAAAGCTATATTAGTTCTGGGACTCCTCATTGGAATCCACAATGTTCCCGCCGGGATGGCAATCTCAGTCCCTCTCATCAGCGGAGGCATGGCAAAAGAGAAAGCCATATTATTGACAGCCCTAAGCGGCACGCCCACGATTATTGGGGCCGCTATTGGCTACCTGATCGGCGATCTGGGCTCCCTTGGCCTGGCCTTGAGCCTTAGCTTTGCGGGCGGTTCTATGCTGTATGTCATTTTTGGGGAACTTCTCCCCGAATCTGCCTGGATGTGCCAGAGTAAACGTTCCGTGCTGATGACAATTCTAGGAATATTAACAGGCCTGCTTCTCATTTATCACTAAAGGGCCTGGACATAGTCTGCTGCAAAACTGTTCCCAGCACCAGCTAAGGTTTCGCTGGGTTTCAAGATTCTTTTACTGGCCAGGCTTCTGTCCTCCGGCCTCTTTTTCAATATTCTGCTGAAAACGGTTTTGGCTGGCAATCAGGCGTATTTCAAAATCCTGTCTGTCCTGCTGGACAATAGACGATAAGATTAACCCTGCAAAAAATGAGATAATAGCTGCCATATATACAAATCCGCACACAATTAACGTGGGGAAATTGGGAACCATCCCCGTCTGTGCATAAGTGACCAGCACTGGAATTAAAAAGACTGTACTGATCAGTCCAAGCATAAGAGATACAAATGAAAAAAATCCAAGTGGTTTATAGCTTCTGTATAAACGCCAAATTGTGCGGAGCACTTTCATCCCATCTCTGTATGTGTTTAATTTCGATTCGCTTCCCTCGGGACGGTCGCGGTATTCTATGATCACATTCTCCACCTGCATATTTTTGTCCACCGCGTGAATGCTCATCTCAGTTTCAATTTCAAATCCTTTTGACAGTACCGGAAATGTCTTAACAAAATTATAACTAAATGCCCGGTAACCTGTCATGATATCTTTTATATCATTTTTAAACAGTGTATTAATTGATTTGCGGACCAAAGTATTGCCAAAATTATGGAAAGGCCGTTTATTCTCCGTAAAGTAAGTGGAGGACAGGCGGTCTCCTACGACCATATCTGCATGACGGCAGAGAACCTTCTCCACCATCTCCCGTCCGAACTTTGCAGGGTACGTGTCATCTCCGTCTACCATTATATATGCCTTGGCATCAATCTCGCGAAACATCCTCCGAATGACATTCCCCTTTCCCTGCTGGTATTCATGGCGTACAACTGCCCCTGCCCTCTCAGCCAGTTCGGCAGTTTCATCCATAGAATTATTATCATATACGTAAATAACGGCTTCTGGAATTGCCTCCTTCCAGTCATGAATTACTTTTGTGACTGTCTTGCTCTCATTGTAGCAAGGAATCAGTACTGCGATTTCGTCCATAGGTTATCCCTCTCATTCGTAAAAAAAGATAATTTAATAATAAACTATTTTACATGTCCATTCAAGCCGTTGTATTAAAATAGCGCTGTTAAGGACATACATTGTACAAAAAGGAGTCCTTGAAAAAATAAGCGGCCCCTTTTATAATAGGAAAGTAAATATTAACTAAGATCCAGAGACCCTGATGTAAGCATACGTGGCATCAAACTAGCAGCGATGCAAGTATCGGGGTATTCGGCCCTGGCGGCAGCCGCCAAATGGACATGTAAACATGTTCCCTTAGCCCGCTGCACGCGGGATTAAATTTCCAACTATACTCCAAAAAAGAGGTCTGCTGTATTTATGCGGTTTTATTATAAAGTAAAAGACAAGGAAATAGAAATTTTCAGATGCCACGGCAGTGGTTCCCGTGTGGAAATTCCTGCTTATATAAATGGCCTTCCAGTAACCCGGGCTGCAGGATATGCATTTTCTGACAGAAAAGCCAAAAAAGATGCAAATATTCTGGTGTGGGAGAGCGAGGGGCAATTTATGTCAGAAGATAGTGGACAACCGCTCTGGGGCCCCAAAATTGAAGAGATTATTTTCCCTGATACTATACGGGAAATCGGAAATTATATATTTTATGGCTGTAAAAATCTCAGGCACCTGGAATTTTCAGATTCCCTCATGCACATTGGCAGCGGGGCATTCACCGGATGCGGGAATCTTTCAGCTTTGACTGTGTACATGAAAAATGGACTGCGCTCCTGTGTCAAGGAGATTCTCGGCGAGCTGTGGCAGCGCATTGACGTAACATTCTGCTTTCAAAATGGCGGCTGCGCCTACCTGGTATTCCCAGAGCATTATGAGGAAGCTGTGGAAAATACCCCGGCACGGATTTTATTTACCCAACACCATGGTTCCGGCAATAACTACCGCCAATGCTTTTACAATAAAGAATTGGATTACCGCAAATATGATAGCCTATTCTCTGTGGCTGCTGCCTGGGACAAGCCGAAAGTCCTGGCGGATATTGCATTTTCACGGCTTAAGTACCCTTATCATCTGGCCGGCGCCCACCGGGAAGCTTATATTTCCATGATTCAAAAAAGATATGAGGAGATCTTAGAATATGTCATTGAAGAGGACCGTCTGGATTATATAAAAGTAATCTCCGGGCAGGTATTCTGGACTCCCGATATGATAGAGTATGCATTAGAAGCAACAGCCGAATCAGGAAAAACGGAAATTTTAAGTTATCTTATGAATGAGAAGCAGAAATTTACGCCGAAAAAGAAAAAACTTTTTCAGTTATAAATATAGAATATATTAATCTGGTATATGAATATAACCCTCATTCATATATGGCAGCGGAAGGGAGATGACCCTGTGACAGTACAAGAAAACAACGAAAACCGGGAGGTTGCCCAGAGGCTGGAAAGTATAGGAATACAGATACTCTGTGCAGCAAGGGATGAATTATATTTAGGGATGAGGTTTCTCGATGTGGCTCTGAGCAGTTTTATATACCAGATGGATCCGGGAGCCGATCCTTTTGGCACCGACGGAAATATTATGTATTTTCATCCCCAGCATTTAGGAGGCTTGTATAAGGAGAACCGTATTCTCGTAAACAGAGGATATCTTCATATGGTTTTCCACTGTATTTTCCGCCATATGGTAAAAAGGGGGATGGATGGGAGATACTGGAATCTGAGCTGTGACATTGCAGCAGAACATATAATTGACAGCAGCTTCCACCGGTCCATCCGGTTTTCCAAAAGCCTCCTTAGAAGGGATACCTACCAAAGGCTGGAGTCCCTTGGACATGTCCTCAATGCTGAAAGAATTTATAAAAGCCTGGCATCCTGGGAACTTAGCGAAAAGGAGCTCGCTCAGCTTGAGAAGGAATTCTATGCTGATGACCATCAGTACTGGGAAAATCAGAAACCCGGCAGAAAGCCTGACCCCATCCTTAATCAGAAATGGCAGGATATCAATGAACGCATGGAGACAGACCTGGAAACCTTTTCTAAGGAAGCTTCTGAGAAGTCGGGAGATTTACTGGGACAGCTTAAAATAGAGAATAGAGAAAAACATGATTATAAAGACTTTTTGAGGAAGTTTGCAGTAATGCATGAGGAAGTTGCCGTGGACCCTGACTCCTTTGACTACACGTTCTACAGCTACGGACTTCGTATGTACGGAAATATGCCACTCATAGAGCCTCAGGAGACTAAGGAGGTCAAAAAGATTTCAGAAGTTGCCGTGGTAATCGATACTTCTATGTCCTGTTCAGGCGAATTGATCCAAAAATTCCTTGAGGAAACCTACTCTGTGCTCAGTGAAAAAAATAGTTTTTTTAAAAAAGTAAATATCCATATAATCCAGTGTGATGAGAAGGTACACTGCGACCAGAAGATTACCAGCACAAAAGACCTTAAAGAATATATGGGCGCAATGACTTTGTATGGAGAGGGCGGGACAGATTACAGGCCGGCTTTTGCTTATGTGGATGATCTTTTAGAAAAAGAAGAATTTGAGGAACTCCGCGGATTAATATATTTCACAGATGGCTATGGAATATATCCTGCCAGGATGCCCGCCTATAAAACTGCATTTGTATTTATGCAGCAGGATTACCAAGATGTAGATGTCCCCCCCTGGGCCATCAGGCTAGTTTTGGAGGAAGAAGATTTAATTGAAAAATGAAACCTTGCTGGACGAAGTCCACTCGTCCGTAGGACATGTATTAGGGGGTGCCCTTGGCGCATAAAATATTTAGAAGGGAGAATTATACAGATCAATTCCCAGATTTTGATTTGTATTTTTCAGGCATTGCCAACTTTTGCCTGAAAAGCTTTAAAAATATGGATATTAAGAGAGCAAAACAGGAAATTAAAGATACAATAGAAGCCTATTTGTTGAAAGATGCCTTTGGGGAGTATAAAATCCCCGCCGTGCGTCAGCGTCCCATCCTGCTGATGGGGCCTCCAGGAATCGGCAAGACTCAAATTATGGAGCAGGTCGCAAGGGAGTGCAAAATAGGCCTGGTGTCCTATACAATTACACATCATACAAGGCAGAGCGCTGTAGGCCTTCCTTTTATTCAGGAAAAGGAATTTGGCGGGCAGAATTTTTCTGTGACAGAATATACTATGAGCGAAATCATTTCCTCTGTATATGAAAAAATAAAGCAGACAGGCATCGATGAGGGCATCCTCTTCATTGATGAGATCAACTGTGTGTCTGAAACTCTGGCCCCCACGATGCTTCAGTTTCTGCAGTGCAAAACTTTTGGAAACCAGAAGGTTCCAAAGGGATGGGTCATTGTAGCCGCCGGGAATCCCCCCGAATATAATAAATCTGTCCGGGAATTTGACATCGTCACACTAGACAGAATCAAAAAAATTGATGTGGCTGCCAGTTATGACGTATGGAAAGAATATGCGTACCGGCAGGGTATACATCCAGCGGTTATTTCTTATCTTGAATTAAGGAAAGAAAATTTTTATAGAATAGAGACAACGGTGGACGGTAAATACTTTGCAACTGCCAGGGGATGGGAGGATTTATCTGAGCTTATCTCAGTATATGAAGTTCTTCGCAAACCCATAGACAGAGATGTGGTATATCAATATATCCAGCATCCCAAGACTGCAAAAGATTTTGCCAATTATCTGGAACTTTATTACAAATACAGGAAAGATTACAATATTGAGGATATACTAAAAGGCCATTGGGATGACTCCCTGCTTAAAAAGATTCATGCCTCGCCCCTGGATGAGCATCTCGGCATAGTCAGCCTGCTCAATGGACGGCTGGCCGAGCTCTTTACAGAAAGCTATACGCAGGATGCCTATGTAGCCAAGCTATATGAATATCTTATTTATTATAAGGAAAATCAAATAACCACAATGGCGGAGGACATCTGGCATATGGCCGAGAGTGACCTGGCCCGGCAGAAACAAGCCGGGCACCTCAGCCGCCGCGAGGAAGCAATATTTAACAGAGTAGTCTCCACCCTGGAAAGATATTCTGTAAATATACGTGGAGAACTATTTATTGGAGATGGTGTATTTGACGAAATTAAAGCTTTATTCGAAACCGAAGTAAAAGACCGGGAAGAACAAATTGCATACACATCTAAAACACTTCAAAATGTATTTAATTTCATGGAAGAGGCATTCGGCGAGAGCCAGGAGATGGTGGCCTTTATCACTGAGCTGAATGCCAATTACTATAGTATCTGGTTTATAAAAGAAAATGGCTGTGACCAATATTACCGGTATAATAAGGGACTGCTGTTCGACGAGCGGCAGGTGGATATTGTGCGGCAGATGGATGCGGCTGAGGAGATATTAAATAGAGGGATTAAATAGAGAGATAAAGCTGCAAAAGTGCCTCACAGCAAGGCTTTTCATGTGTGAGGCACTTTTTGAGCCATATAGAGGGGATACCGTACACAGCATAAGAATTACGCTAATAAACTTTTTGATTTCTCCAAGCTGTCCCCCGACAGATGATCAAACGGAAATACACAATGCGTCTGTATCGGCAAACCTGACTCACGCATAATTTCTTTAAAAAGTTTCTGAGGATTACTCTCAAGGGTATACAGTCCCATCAGCTTTTTAATTTTTTCATATATTTCTCCCTGCAGTTTAAAATCCCCCCTGTTCACTGATGATACCCACTCAGCCCAAATACCGGGGCGGAGATTCGACAGGGCGCCTATTCCCCCTGCCCCGCCAAGCCAGGCATTCAAAAGGAATTGATCATCATAACCTGAAAATACTTCAAAATCAGGTCTGAATGGCTTAACTTTTTCAAGAACAGCTTTTGTGTGCCCAAAATCTTTCACAGAATCCTTTAAACCCACAATATTTTCGTATTTCTCTGCCAGCCTGGCTATTATATCCGGGGGAATACTATGGCCTGTCCGCTCGGGATAATTATAAATATATACACGTCCTCTGATTTCATTGGCAATACGTGCATAATAGCGGTAAAAATCTTCGTCATCCATATTATAATAAAACTCTGAAATAACAAGGACTCCTCTGATTTTTCTGCCATGTCTGCTGAGAATATAGTTAGACAGATGAATTGTGTCCTCAGCATTTTCCCCGCCTGTCCCTGGAAGCAGTTCTACCCGCCCTCTGGCAGTGGTTATATATTTATCCAGATAATCTTTTTTTGCCTGAAGAGAAAGGGTCGGATATTCCCCGGTAGATCCAAGGGGCACTATGCCGTCTACCCCACCGTGTATCAAATGTTCCATTACCTGTAAATTACCATTGAAATCAATACTGCCGTCTTTGTTAAATACTGTAACGGCAGGCGTATATATTTTTACTTTCATAATCTCTTAATACTCCATTATTAGTACTTAATCAACTAAACAGTCCGAATCCGCCAAGGACAATTGCCGATACTATAACCATTGTCCCTCCTATGACCGCCTCGTATGGGATAACTTTGAGTCTTTCCCGCATTTCCATCTGCACAGACCCTGCGCTCACGTGGAAGAAACTGCCATGGGGCAATCCGGCAAGCATGACTGCACCTATATTAATCATAGCTGCCGCGCCAACTGCACCAACCCCGGCCTCCAGCAATGCCGATCCAAAAATCTGGCTTGCAACGGTGGCCCCTGCACTTGCAGATGCAGTGGCAGCCCCCATAAGCACACCGGAAAACGGAGCCAGTATAAAGCTGGGCAGTCCGAGAAACTCAATAGCTGAAGTAACTGCTGCCTGTATATCAGAATTTGAAATAATGCCTGCCAGACACCCTGTACCAATCAGCAGCATAACAACACCACTCATTTTTCCAAGTCCATACTCCAGATATTCGCGGAAATGCCCCCATCGCCGCATAGCCGCAGCGCCAACAATAGCGCCTATAGGCATGGCAATGATTGGATCTATTTTAATTCCCACTATCGGATCCAGAAACAGCAGAGCAATAGTTACAACAGGGCCGCTTATGGCTCCTATCAGCTTTGGACGGTCAATATTCTCTGACATTTCTACTGGCTGTAATATAATCTCTCCCTTGTCCGCAGCAAAAAATGTACAGGCCACTGTAGCAGCAATCCCTGCCACAGATGGAATAATCCCTGCCATCATCACCATGGTAAGAGGAACTTCAAATATCTCTGCCACTGCGATCGTATTGGCGATAGGTCCACATATAACCCCCGACATCACGCCACCGATCAGGCACACAATAACAGACCGGCGGGACATTTTAAGTTTGAACGCCATGTCAAGGCCAATAGGCGCCACAGTGAGAATAACCACATCCCCGAATATCCCTGCCACGCACAGCAGCCATCCACATATTACAAGAGCTACAATAGAGAACCGTTTCCCAAATGCCTTGATAATCGCATCCGATATTGTTTCAGCAGCGCCAGACCCTGCCAGCATTCCCGCCAGTGTTCCTGCGGCGACTATTCGTACGATGGTTGGCACAATATTCTTAACTCCGTCCAGCATAATACTGATCGTTTCCGTCATTCCCGCACCGCCCACGATGCCTCCCACAAGTGCGCCCACCATCATGGAATATGTAGGATTCACTTTTATAAGTATCAAGATAATAGCGACTGCCATGCCGATCAGCGCGCCCAGCAGTGTTATTTGTACATCCATACTTTACCTCCCTTCTGCCTGTCCTTTCGTCAGACTTTCAGTACTGCCCCCTCTGCTGCAGATGCCGCCAGTTTACCATAAACGGAAAGATATCCTGTCTCAAACCGTGGTTTGGGAGCCTTCCACTCTTTAAGCCTGCTGTCCATCTCCTCCTGTGTAATATGAAGATCCACTATTCTTTTCTCGATATCTATCTCTATCTCATCTCCATCCTGAATGATGGCAATCGGCCCTCCTTCCTGTGCCTCCGGTGATATGTGGCCGACAAAACACCCATTGTTTGATCCAGAAAATCGCCCGTCAGTAATCAGAGCAGTACTCTTATTCAGTCCCCGGCCATACAGATATTTCATGGCTGAATACATCTCTCTCATTCCCGGCCCGCCTTTTGGCCCCTCATACCTTATCACTACTACATGGCCCGGCTCTACCTTTCCATCAATGATCGCTCTGTTTGCCTCCTCCTCACAGTCAAAGCAAATAGCCTTTCCCACAAAGTGCTGGACACTCGGATCTATGGCTCCCGGTTTCGCCACCCCGGTCTGCGGGCAGAGATTTCCTTTCATAATTGCAACTGAACCTGAATATCCGAACGGATTATCAAGAGTCCTTATCACTTCAGGGTTCACTGGGAATTTATAATGGAAAGAATTGATATTATCATTCATTGTGTTCCCGGTTACTGTCATGACATCCATACACAAAAGAGACTGCATATAGTCTACAACCCTCACGATTCCGCCTGATAAGAAGAAATCCTCCGTGTTATACTCATAACTGCTGGGATTAATCTTTACGATAGTTGGGATATCATATGATAAAACGTCAAACTCATGCAGGACATCAACATCTGCCCCGGCTTCTTTCGCGATTGCTATAAGATGCATTACCACATTCGTGGATCCGCCTATAGCTATACATACTTTAATGGCATTTAAAATAGATTCTTTTGTAAGTATCTGATCCGCGCATATATCCTGTCTCACAAGTTCCACTATCTGTCGGCCCGTCTCAAATGCCAGACGCTTCCTATCATTATGGACGGCAGGAACCAAAGCGGCTCCAGGCAGGCTCATACCAAGAGCCTCTGCGATACAATTCATAGAATTAGCTGTTCCAAGAAATGAACATGAACCACATGTAGGACAGCAGGTCTCTTCAAGATCTTTAAGCTCCTGCTCTGTTGTCTTACCCGCTGAAAGCATTCCATATCCCTCTGCGCAGGAGTTCACATCTGATTTACGTCCATCAAAAACAGCTCCGCCGAGCATGGAACCACCACCCAGAAAGATCGCGGGAATTTTAAGCCTGGCAGCGGCTATCAGCATTCCGGGAACAATCTTATCACATGAGCCTAATAGCACAATGCCGTCAAGTCTGTGTCCCTGTACCATAAGCTCTACAGAACTTGCAATGAGGTCGCGGGATGGCAGTACATATCTCATGCCCTCGTTAGCCTGTCCGATGCCGTCACACAGTCCGATGGTTCCGAACTCCACAGGGGTCCCTCCTGCTGCATATATTCCATTTTTTACTTTCTCTGCAATCTCACGCAGATTGTAGCTGCCCGGACAGATCTCGCTAAAAGAATTGGCAATACCAATTTTAGGCCTACGTACCTCCTCATCTGTGTAACCCATGGACTTCATCAGAGAACGGCCAAGACTGTTGTGTGCTCCTTTCAGAAACTCATCACTTCTCATTTGTTTTACCTCCTTTTGTAAACTTTCCCGTATTATGGGAATTGTTTCTCATATTGTGGGATTTTTTTGCCGGGCAATAGAGCCCGGTTTTTATAATATGTTTTTATTTTATAAGATTGGGGTGTTAAAAGGGTGTGCCGCACCCACTCTATAGCATATATTGATATATATGTTTGCCCATAATTACAATATATGGTATGAGTGTGGCACCAAAGGTACTTTTGACACTCTAATCTTTATAAACGTATACCCACAGGGTACCCCCTAACACATGTCCTTCAGACGGGCGGACTTCGTCCGATAA
>ERZ652168.196-NODE-196-length-23692-cov-15.3041_pt1 | contig 23692 bp, 22 predicted proteins | sample MGYA00514763_ERZ652168 | MGnify/ENA metagenome assembly ERZ652168
ATTATAGATATATTAAACTGCAAATATTTTATTTAGTACTCTTATTAGCATATTTACTTAAATATGTTAACAAAAACAGCATAAAAATTCCTATGCTGATAGTATTTATTGTAACAACATTTTCAGCAAACTATTATACTTCTGACTTTATTACGCTCAAACTTTTCAAAACTATCAATGTAGGTAAAGGAAAAATTATAACAACACGTACCATCGCTCCCTTAGATAATTCAACAATTAGTATGGAACAAAAGATATTAGAAAACTATTATTTTCCCCAATCAATTATATATAACCGGCAATATCTATATCAGGAACAGTGTATAGAAAAGGGGATGAGAAAAATTAACTATTCGAAAGATGATTTAATTGTAATTTCACCAATAACCACTAACAGAACAATGTTTGAAATTACTGGACAAACTTCGAGTGAAGGAACGCAACTATTTTGGAATGAAAATAAGGGATTTATTACAAAAAAAGAGACTAATATTCCTATTACCTGGTTTGAATATAATGAGAACATGGATCTAGATTCTTCTAATTATGACTCTGTTTATTTATTCTCATTTCCTTATGGAGTAGGAGGAGACTATATTAATGAATTTTCTGATTATGAGAAAAATACTGTTAGTTCTAATATATGGGTATTAGATATTATTAAATTAAAATAAGTCAATAAATCAACTTTAAATCGTGAGGAGGAAAACAGATGTTATACAAAAATTTTATTAAAAACACATTCGATCATTATAAATGTAAGGAAAAATTCGATATCCTTCATCTTCTCCCCGTTTATAACAGTGAAGAAAAACTTATTGCTTATCTGCGTCCAATAACAGCCGATTTTAGAGACACAATCAAAGATTGTGCAGAACTGATGGGGCGTTGGCGAGCTGAGAATCCCTCTATATCTGCTAGTACATTTGAAATAACTACTGAGCGGACGGAAAAATGGCTTGATAACTTAATTATTGGTAGGGATGATCGTTTGCTCTTTATGATTCAGACTTTGGACGGCAGATATCTTGGTCATGTAGGCTATTCTAATTTTAGGTATGAAGAAAAAACTGCTGAGATAGATTCCATTTTGAGGGGAATAAAGGATGAATATCCTGGTATTATGACGTTTGCTTTACGCACATTATTATGGTGGGGAAAAGAAGTTGCTCAACTGGAGCATATTGAACTTACAACTGGCCCTGATAATTTTAAAGCACAAGAGTTATACAAACGTTGTGGATTTATTATCAAAAAAAAGAAGGCCATGATTAAGGTTATAAAAGACGATGAAGTAAGATGGGATGACGCGCCAGATCCAGATATGCCGAATGCTGAAGCCTATTCCTTAGTAATGGAATATAAAGGAGAAATTTTTAATGAATAATCTGAGATTACAAAATTTGATGCAGTCAGAAATAAGAAATATGTCTATAGAATGTGACAAAGTAGACGGTATTAATTTATCACAGGGGATTTGTGACCTTCCTTTAACTAATGAAATAGCGGAAGGAGTAACTGAAGCATTAAAATTGGGAATAAATCAATATACCCGGTATGACGGAATTAAAATAATCAGAGATGCAATCGCGTATAAGGCAAAGTGTTTTAACAATATCCAGGCTGACCCTGAGAAGAATATAACTGTTACATGTGGTGCTACAGGTGCTTTATATAGTGCCTGTCTTGCCCTGCTTAATCCTGGAGATGAGGTGCTGCTGTTCCAGCCATTTTATGGATATCATGAATACACCTTGCAGGCTGCGGATATTGTCCCAATTTACGTGAATCTTTCACCGCCATCATGGGAATTTAATTTAGATGAATTAGAGAAAGCAGTAACGAAAAAAACCAGAGGCATCATAATAAACACACCTGCAAACCCATGTGGAAAAGTGTTTTCAATGGATGAATTAATACGGCTGGGAGAATTTTGTATCAGGCATAATCTTTTGATTTTTACTGATGAAATATATGAATATATTACGTATGACTCCCATACTCATATTAGTCCCGGATCTATTGATATGCTTAAAGACAGGGTTATTACAATTTCTGGTTATTCAAAAACTTTCAGTATTACCGGTTGGCGCATAGGCTATAGTATTGCTCCAAAAGAGTATGCAGAGCTAATTGGAATAGCAAGTGATTTAGTTTATGTATGTGCGCCTGCACCACTTCAATATGCTGTAGGTAAAGCAATCACTGAATTGACGGATACCTTTTATCTTGATTTAAAAGCTAAATTTATTGAAAAAAGAAATATTATTTGCAGTATATTAGATCAGTGTGGACTTTTTCCATATGTTCCTCAGGGAGCGTATTATGTTTTAGCTGATATCAGTAAATTAGAAGGAAAAAATAGCAAAGAGAAATGTATGTGGTTGTTAGAAAAGACTGGCATCGCTGTAGTTCCAGGCGAATCATTTTACCGTGGGAAAGGCGGTGAAAATTTGGCTAGATTTTGTTTTGCCAAAGAGGATGATGTTTTAAAAGAAGCAGCTAAAAGGCTGAAAACCTTATTTAAATAAAAGAAAAAGGAGAAAAGGAAATGAAATATTCAGAAAAAAAACTTGCCTTTGCAGGACCCTTGCTTTCCCCGAAAGAGGTTGCAATAGTCGCCCAAGCCGCATGTGATGGGTGGTATGAAACTTTTGATAAGTACATGAATGGTTTTACAGAAGAAGCGAAAAAGTATTTTGGTGTTAAATATGCAATTGGAACACACTGCTGTACTCAGGCCTTGCATTTGGCCTGCCTGTCACTGGGACTTAAGGAAGGTGACGAAGTAATTGTACAAGATCACAGCTGGGTTGCTACAGCCTATGCTATTACTTACACTGGAGCTAAATGTGTATTTGTTGATATTGATCCTCAGACACTGTGCATAAGTCCGGAGGCAATTGAAAATGCTATTACTCCGGCAACGAAGGCAATTATGCTAGTGCACAATTTTGGCGTACCAGCAGATATGGATGAGATCATGGCAATTGCAAAAAAATACAATTTGAAGGTTATTGAAGATGCCGCCCCTGCTCTTGGTTCAGAATATAAAGGTAAAAAGTGCGGTTCCATTGGTGATATTGGATGTGTTAGTTTTCAAGGTGGAAAAATAGCTGTGGCAAGTGAAGGGGGATTATTCCTTACAAATGACGAATATCTATATGAACGCGCGGTTCATATCTCTTCTATGGGTAGAAATGACAGCATAGCAGCATTTTGGTCTGATGAAATAGGCTATCAGTATACAATAGGGAGTCTTCCTGCTGCTATTGCAACAGTACAGATACAGCGTGCAAATGAATTGGTTGCCAATAAACGCAGGATATACCAGCAATATGTGGAGAGACTGGCCGATCATCCATTAATTGACCATATGATAAAAGAAAAGCCAGATACATTTGCAAATTATACCTATCCTTCTTTATTTTTAAAGGATGAGGTAAAAATATCTACTCCTGAAATAATTGCAAAATTAAAGGAGTGTAATATACATGGACGTACAGGTTTCCCACCAATGAGTGAATTTCCTGTATATAAAGCCGATAAAAGATATAATAATGAGATCGCTAATCGATTTTTTGAAAAAGGTATTGTATTGCCTGCGGCCCATAATATTACAGAAGATGACATACAGCTTATATGTGATAATTTTGTAGAACTAATCGAAAGTTAAATAGGGATAGATGTCTAGATCTTTGTCCGTCCCCTCGAAGTTCCTATTTATAGGTGAAAAAATCTGAGTATTAGTAAAGCCACCGTACAGAGAGTTCTGTTCGGTGGCTGATTCCATATTATTTACTAAATAAATCACTGTGGGTGCCAGTGCGTGCCAAAGTCAGGACAAGGACATCTTGTTCGATGCGGTAAATTAGCAGCCAGTCAGGGAGAATATGACATTCCCGGTGCCCCGTCCAGTTCCCGGACAAAGCATGGTCCCTATGCTTCTCAGGAAGCGGCTCACCCATTGCCAGGGAAGAAACCACATCCTCAAGCAGAGTTGTTTTCAATCCGCGCTTCATTGCCAACTTATAATCTTTTTTGAATTGTGTTGTGGTTTTAACAGTATATTTTGTTTTTCTCATTTCTTCAAATCTGCGAACAACTCGTCAAGATCGGTGTAGCCTTTGACGGATGTATCTTTCGCAATCCTCTCTGCCTCCAACATAGCGGCAATCGTTTCTTTGTTAGGCTGTTCCATTCTAATTTCAAAAGGAATGCCGCCTTCCCTGATGGACTGCCGGACAAAAACATTAAATGCTGTTGACAAATTCATTCCAAGTTCCGCAAACAAAGCATCTGCCTGAGCTTTTAAATCTGAATCCATACGAATACTAATGTTAGTTGTGGTTCTGGACATATACGTGCCTCCTTTCTTCTTATACATATAAGTATATGCTGTTTGCACGAAAAACACAATACTATGCACGAATAAATGATATTTTTTTAATGGAAACTTTATTTTACTATAATTCCCCTGAGCCTTTTATAGTGCGCTATGTATATCCTGTAACACAGGGTATACCTTATCAAATGACTTTCTATGCAGTGATAATTTCTATTTTTAAAAGAACTAAATTAATTCCACACATCTTCTTTTATCCTCCATATGTGGATGTACGTATAAGTTTAATGTCAGATTTACAGAAGAATGGCCCAACAATTCACTTACTATCTTATAATCCGCGCCAGACTCTATACATCTGGTTGCAAAAGTATGGCGCAGGCCGTGAAAACGGATTTGTTCTATATTATGCTCCCGTAAAAATTTCTCATAATGCTTTCTATATAATCTGGGTTCTATATAGTTTCTATCTCCTGTCAGTAAATACACCTTTTTATTTTTAAAGGTTAATTTCTTAAACAGACTATATAGGGTTTGAGAAATAGGAATATCCCTGACAGCCTTATCGGATTTTGGTGATGTAATAGTAACCTTTGTCTTACCCTTTGTGGAATCCGATTTCAGATAGATCCTCTGCAACGTTTTATTAATTCTAATAAGCCGGTTATCTATATCGATATCTCCCCATTGCAAAGCACATAATTCTCCTATTCTTATACCTGTATATAATGAAACTGCATAACCCAATGTCTCATATTCTAAATTTCTTTTTATCACATTGAGCATATATTCCTGCTGCTTTTTGGATAAAACTGCTTTGCCCTCACTTTTTTTAATCGCTGGATATTCTATAGTCCTGATTTTTAAGTCAGAGTCATATCGTTCTTCATAATCTTTAATACACATTTTTACTATGATTGTCATATCTTTAATAGTCTTTAAGGAAAGTCCCCTGGTTTTATTCAGGCATCCCGTTTTAGACCATGCCAATACTGCATTTTGTATTACATTTGTTGTTATTTCATTCATTTCCATACCCTGGAACGCAGGAACTATGTGGTTCACCATTGCAATAAGATAATTTGCATAGGTCGATTCTTTCACGTAGTTCTTTTTGTAATCCAGCCATTCTTCTGCCCACTCTTCAAACATCATTTGTTCCATAGTACTTCTCTCCTCTTCTTTTTAGTATATTTTTCCATTCTATCACAACTTTTAGCTGCCTACTTAATGATTGCGCAAAAACAGTTCCTGGACAGTAAATTTTCGGGATTTTACAACGTCGGCCCGGATGACTGCGGCTGTGTCACCACAGGGGAGTTGGTGGATATGTTCTGCACTGCCTGGGGGGATGGACTGGCCTGGGAAAGCCGTTCTGACGGCGGTCCCCATGAAGCTGGGTTCTTGAAGCTGGACTGCTCAAAAATCAAGGGGCACTTAGGGTGGCGGCCGGCCTGGGATGTAAGGCAGGCAGTGGAAAACACTGTAGAGTGGTCTAAGGATTATATGGATGGAAAAGATATAGCTGCCTGTATAGATAGGCAGATTAACGAATTTACGAGCTAGGGGAGAACACTATGTTTAAAAATAAAACAGAACAGCAGGCAAAGGAAGAGATTCTTGGCCTGGTAAAAGAATATTGTGATACATTTCACAACGTAAAAAAAGAATTCAAAGAGGGCGACAGAATTTCATATGCGTCTAGAGTTTATGACAGTGCAGAGATGGTAAATCTGGTTGACAGTTCCCTGGAGTTCTGGCTAACCTCTGGAAGGTATACAGATTTATTTGAAAAGAAGCTCGGAGAATATCTTGGAGTAAAATACTGCTCTTTGGTAAATTCGGGTTCTTCCGCTAATTTAAATGCATTTATGGCTCTGACATCTCCGCTGCTGGGGGAAAGAAGAATCAAACGTGGTGATGAAGTAATTACTGTCGCTGCAGGATTTCCAACTACGGTGACACCAATGGTTCAGTATGGTGCAATTCCGGTGTTTGTAGATGTGACGATTCCCCAGTACAACATAGATGTAAGCAAGCTAGAAGAAGCTTATTCAGATAAAACAAAGGCAATAATGGTGGCCCATACGCTGGGGAATCCGTTTGACTTGGCGGCAGTAAAGGCGTTTTGTGAAAAACATAATCTGTGGCTGGTTGAGGATAACTGTGATGCATTGGGTTCCCAATATTTGATTGATGGTGAGGAAAGATTTACAGGAACTATCGGTGATATTGGAACCTCCAGCTTCTACCCGCCTCATCACATGACGATGGGCGAAGGTGGAGCGGTTTACACGGATAATGCACTTCTAAACAAATGTATCCGCTCTTTCCGTGACTGGGGAAGAGACTGTGTATGTGCAGCCGGTCAAGATAATCTCTGCCAGCATCGGTTTGACAAACAGTTTGGGGAGTTGCCATTAGGATACGACCATAAATATGTGTACTCCCATTTTGGATACAACTTAAAAGCGACAGACATGCAGGCATCTATCGGATGCGCACAGCTTGAGAAGTTCCCTGCATTTGTAGAGAGAAGAATCCACAATTTTAACCGCTTAAGAAGTGCACTTGGAGGAATGGAGGATAAACTGATTCTTCCTGAGGCATGTGTGAATTCCAGACCAAGCTGGTTTGGTTTCCTGATTACCTGTAAGAAAGGTGTGGACAGAAATGAGGTTGTGAAGTATGTGGAAAAACGCGGAGTACAGACTAGAATGCTGTTTGCAGGAAATCTGATTAAGCATCCTTGCTTTGATGAAATGAGAGTAACTGGAAAAGGCTTCCGAGTTGTCGGAAGCCTTTCTAACACAGACCGGATTATGAAAGATACCTTCTGGGTAGGGGTATATCCGGGAATGACGGATGAAATGATTGATTATATGGCAAAAACGATTAGAAATGCCGTGAAATAGGAATCTGCAGTATTATCAAAGGATACAGGATATGAGGAGAACGAATATGATTAAGAAAGTTTTAGTAACAGGAGCAGACGGATTTATCGGAAGCCACTTAGTAGAAGAACTTGTAAAAGATGGTTATGATGTGAGGGCATTTGCACTGTACAACTCATTTAATACCTGGGGATGGCTTGATACACTCCCGCAAGAAACTTTGGATAAAATCGATGTGTTTACGGGTGATGTCAGAGATCCAAATGCAGTCAGAACAGCTATGGTAGATATGGATGCAGTACTCCATCTGGCTGCACTTATTGCGATTCCTTTCAGCTATTATGCACCAGATACTTATGTTGATACAAATATTAAGGGAACACTGAATATACTGCAGGTTGCTAAAGATTTAAAAACAAAAAGAGTGCTGATAACATCTACATCCGAGGTGTATGGTACCGCCCAGTATGTGCCAATCGATGAAAAACATCCTTATCAGGGACAGTCTCCATATTCTGCAACTAAAATAGGCGCAGACCGGATTGCAGAGTCATTTTACAGAAGTTTCAATCTGCCTGTGACTATCGTGCGTCCTTTTAACACATATGGACCGCGCCAATCTGCCCGTGCAGTGATCCCAACCATTATCACTCAGCTGCTTGCCGGAAAGACAGAAATCAAACTAGGTTCTCTGGAACCGACGAGGGATTTCAACTATGTCAAAGACACTGCAAGGGGATTTATTGAAATACTAAAATCAGATAAAACAATCGGTGAAGAAATCAATATTGCAACTCAATGTGAGATATCCATCGGGCAATTGGCAGAGGAGTTGATCCGTCAGATAAATCCGGAAGCCAAGATTATCTGTGACGAGCAAAGACTTCGTCCGAAAAAAAGCGAGGTAGAGAGACTTCTGGGAGCGAATGAGAAAATTAAACGCTTAACTGGCTGGGAACCACGATATACATTTGAGGAAGGACTTGCAGAGACAATTAAGTGGTTAAGGGACAATCTAGATAGATATAAAGTAGATATATACAATGTTTAGGAGATGAAAAGATGATTCCATTATCAGTTCCGAATTTTGAAGGAAATGAAGAAAAATATGTGCAGGATGCTGTCATCCAGGGATGGGTATCTACAGGCGGTGCTTATGTTGATAAATTTGAACAGGCTATTGCCAAATACGCAAAGGTGCCGGGAGCTGTCGCATGTCAAAGTGGGACTGCCGCTTTACACCTTTCCCTGATTGAATGCGGTGTGGGCATGGATGATATGGTTATTGTTCCGACACTAACTTTTATAGCAGCGGTAAATCCTGTGATGTATGTACACGCAGAACCCATTTTTATGGATTGTGATGATAGTTTATGTATAGATCCTAAAAAACTGAGGAAGTTTTGCGAAACGGAATGCGAACTTACAGAAAGTGGACTAACTCATCTCTACACACACAAGAAAATAAAAGCGCTCATCGTTGTACATGTGTTTGGAAATCTAGCTGATATGGAAGAGATTATGTCTATTGCAGCAGAGTATAAGCTACAAGTCGTTGAAGATGCAACGGAAGCTTTAGGTTCCTACTATGAATCTGGTAGATTTAAAGGCAGTATGGCGGGAAGCATTGGAGACTTTGGAGCATATTCCTTTAATGGAAATAAGATTATTACAACTGGCGGGGGTGGTATGATTATTAGTCATAATAAAAAAGCTCTAGGTCATTTAAAGTATCTTTCCACGCAAGCAAAGGATGATGCCCATTTTTATATCCATGATGAAGTCGGATATAACTACCGTATGACTAATGTACAGGCCGCTTTGGGAATTGCACAGATGGAAGAATTGGAAGAATTTATTATAAGAAAAAATCAGAACTATGATTTGTACTGTGAGTTATTTAGAGGAAAAGCAGAATACAGCATTCTTCCATTTCGTACAGAAGTCCGCTCAAACAAGTGGTTTTACTCTCTTCTGTTAAATCCAGATTACTGTAAAGAGAACGTCCGAAGCTATATTGAGAAACTTCAGGTGGCGGGAGTCCAGACCCGTCCAATATGGGGACTGATTCATGAGCAGAAACCGTACATGAAATATATAGCCTACGACATAATAAAAGCAAAATACTACAGTGATAGGATTATTAATATTCCTTGCAGTACAAATATTTCTAAAGAAGAGATTCATAAAGTATATGAAGAAATTTTAACAACAGTAAAGTAGGGTAAGAACTTGAAGAAGATTTTATTAACAGGATCCAGTGGGTTTGTGGGAAGTAATGTATTGCCATTGTTGCAAGATAAATATGATGTTTTTGCTCCGAAAAGAAATGACTTAGACTTAAGAAATTCTTTTCAGGTCAAAAAATACCTAGAGGAAAATCGATTTGATGTAGTTGTACACTTTGCATCTCCAAGTCCGGTTAGAAGTGCACATTTGGATAGTTATGGAACACTTTTTGAGGATAGTTTAAGAATTTTTATGAACTTTTATGCTTCACGGGATTCCTTTGGTAAAATGATTTATTCCGGTTCTGGTGCTGAATTCGATAAACGCAGAGCTCTATCACTCGTTGATGAAAATAGCCTTGGCGAATCAATACCGGCGGATTCGTATGGTCTATCGAAATATATTATTAATGAATTAGCTCACAATAGCAATAATATTTACAATTTGCGGATTTTTGCCTGCTATGGCCCAGGGGAATACGATACAAAGTTTATAAGACATGCGATTCAATGCTGCTTAAAAAAAGAACCCATAACGATTCGGCAGGATTGTTATTTTGATTACCTCTATATTGATGACTATGCCAAGTATCTAATGTACTTCATTGAAAATACTCCTAAATTTCATGACTATAATGTAACAAGCGGTATCAGAATTAAATTAAGTACTATTGCTGAAATTGTGCGGACGGAAATGGAAAGTATATATCCTGTTCAAATCCTCAATGCAGGCATGAATTTGGAATATAGTGCAAATAATGCGCGAATTATCTCTGAAACGGGTATCCGTAATTTAATTAGCATTGAGGATGGAATTAGAAAACTTATTAATTGGGAGAAAAGACAATATGAAACGGCGAGTTGCTGATATTATAATGGATATTTTGGTTGATGAAAATATTACAGACTGTTTTGCAGTTGTTGGCGGTGGTGCAATGCACTTAAATAATGCTCTGGCGTTAAATGGTAACGTACATGAATATTTTAATCATCATGAGCAGGCATGTGCCATGGCTGCAGAATCATATGCGCGTATCAGTGGGAAAATAGCTGCAGTCTGTGTGACCAGCGGGCCTGGAACAACAAATACACTTACAGGGGTTATGGGAGCTTATCAGGACAGTATTCCACTACTCGTTATTTCCGGACAAGTACGCTATGCTACAATGGCTGTAAAAACAGGACTTCCATTACGATATCGGGGAATTCAGGAATTTAATATTGTACCGGTTGTTGAATCTTTTACTAAGTACGCTACGATGATAACAGATCCCCTTTCCATAAAAAAAGAATTACTCAAGGCTATAAAGATAGCATTAGAAGGAAGAAGAGGTCCAGTATGGATAGATGTTCCACTGGATATACAAAGTGCTGTGATAGAAACTGAAGAATTGTACCCAGCAGACTATGAGTCAGAGATTCCAACACTCTCAACCGAAGATGCCGCGGATATTCTTGCAGCGCTTTACTCATCAAAACGCCCGTGCGTTCTTGGTGGGACGGGAATTATAAGTAGTAATACTAAAGATAAATTTATAAAATTTATTGAAAAATTAAATATCCCAGTTGTCGGAGGCGGCTGGTGTACGGATATGATGGGAACCGACCATCCGCTTTACTTTGGACTTTCAGGAGACATAGGTCCTAGAACCGGTAACTTTATATTGCAAAATGCAGATACTATTTTGGTATTGGGAAATAGTCTTTCCTTTAGGCAAACTGGATTTGCGCAAGAACTATTTGCTCCTCATGCAAGAATATTATATATCGATGTAGATGAAGCAGAATCATTAAAGCCAGGATTAAGGATAACTCATTTTTATCATTCAGACTTAGAAGGCTTTTTCAGAGTTATAGCAACACATGATATATCTTCTCTAAATAAATCATCGTGGCTTGAATATTGTTGTAAATTAAAACATCGATTCTCCGTATTTGAATCAATTACTGATTTGAATATGAAAGAACGCGTAAACTCATATTATTTTTGGAAAATATTCGACCAATTTATCTCTGAAGATCAGGTTATTACAATGGGTAACAGCCGTGTAAATGCAGCAAAGATACAAATTGGTGTAAAAACTCAAAGCCAAAGAGCAATCACTAATTATCTTTGTGGTTCTATGGGATATGATTTACCGGCTGCTATTGGTGCAGCAGTAGCGACTAAAAAAGAGATTATATGTATTACTGGAGACGGAAGCATTATGATGAATCTTCAGGAACTAGAGACAATCACACATAATCAACTGCCAGTAAAAGTAATTGTTTTTTCCAATGATGGTTATGAAGCGATTCGTCAAACACATAAAAACTTTTTTGGGGGAAGATATGTCGGATGTACTCCGGATACCGGTGTTGGATTCCCTGATTTCCAAAAACTTTCCGCTGCTTTTGGGTTTAAGTATATGTTATGTAAAACAAATGAGGAAGTAGAAAATTCCATAAAACATTTTATGGCAGAAAAGGAACCTGTATTTATGGAAATTCTACAAAGAATTGATAATCCTTTGATTCCGAAATTAATGTCAAAAATGAATGAGGATGGAAGTTTTTCAACTCCTGCCATACATGATATGGCTCCGTTCCTTTCTAAAGAAGAAATAGACGACCTTATGTTGTGGGAGAAAGATGATGAATAGTTCAAATATTTTGTATACAGAACATACTGTCAGAGACGGAATACAAGTTCTGGATCGTGAAATCCATAAATTTGTGTGCATCGTAAATAAAAATAACATATTAAAGGGGACGTTCACTCAGGGAGATATGAGAAGATATCTTTTAAATAATGGAGATATATCTGCGCCGATTACTAAAGCTATGAATCCTGCTCCCAGGATATTTTCATCAAGAACGGATGCATTAGAAGCGGCAAAGAAAGAACGGCTTGCAGTATATCCCATCGTGGATAATACCGGTACTCTAATAGATTATTATTTGAGCGGTTTACCAACATATGATGTAATGGAAAAAAAGCCATTAAAGGAGATTCCATTGGTTATAATGGCAGGTGGAAAAGGTACCCGGCTTTATCCATATACAAAAGTTTTACCGAAAGCATTAATTCCAATTGGAGACCTGACTATTTCAGAAAGGATCATCCAGAAGTTTGCGAACTGGGGATGCCGGGATGTCTATCTTATTCTAAATTATAAAGGCGGCATGATTAAATCTTATTATGAGGAACTAAACAAAGATTATAACATTCATTTTATTAAGGAAGATGAATTTTTAGGAACAGGCGGCGGACTTTCACTTTTAAAGGGATTGATCCATTCTACATTTATACTGTCCAACTGCGATATATTGGTAGATGCAGATTATGATTGTATGCTAAAAATACACAGGAGCCAACACAATCTTATTACTTTTGTGGCTGCCATGAAAGATGTGGTTATTCCATATGGCATATTGTCTACAACACCGGATGGACAAATCAAAAATATTCACGAGAAGCCAGAAATGTCATTTTTGACAAGCACAGGTATATATCTCATTGAGCCAGACATTATAAATGAATTAAATGAAGGAGAATTTATACACATAACAGACATCGCACAGCGCTATCTGGATAAAAATGAAAAAATTGGGGCATTCCCTATTTCCGGAAAATCATGGCTGGATATGGGACAGTTTGAAGAAATGAATGTTATGTTAAAGGAATTGGGAATCGATGAGTAATATGAAAAAGAAACTTTTACTAATCGGTGGCGGCGGACACTGTAAATCCATTTTAGATACCCTGTATCGATGTGATGGTTACCATGATATTGGCATTATTGAGCAAAAACTCTGTGTCGGGTATAAAGTATTGGATACGCCTGTTATAGGGACTGACGACGATCTGGTTTCCTTACTGAGGGATGGGTATACAGATGCATTTATTTCTGTGGGCAGTATAGGTGATCCTACCCTCAGAAAGAAATTACACAAAAAAATATCAGATATTGGATTCTTTATTCCTAATATTATTGATTCATCCTCTTATATAGGACTGGACTGCCAATTAGGATGTGGAATTTTTATTGGAAAAAATGTTGTCATTAATGCAAGCGTAACTATCGGTGATGCTGCCATCATTAATACAGGTGCCGTAATTGAACATGATTGTCAAATCGGAGATTTCGTCCATATCGCACCTAGAGCCATAATATGCGGAGATGTGTGTATTGGTAATAATTCACATATAGGAGCAAACTCAACCATAATTCAAGGTACAAAAATAGGCAATAATGTAATTATCGGTATAAGTAGTGCAGTTGTAAAGTCTGTACCTGACTTTCAAAAATATTGTGGTGTTCCGGCCAGAATGATGAAGGAGTAGGTATGAAAGTATTATTTGGAACAGTTGTATATAATAGTGCCTGGAAATATCGACAGGAGTTTATAGATTCACTTAATGCACAGGCCGACTGTGAATTTGACATTTTAGTAATTAATGATAACGTTGAAAAGTCTGAAATTAAAGATCTGACAGAGAAAGCCACACGGAAAATTACAGTTATTCATAAACCTCATCCTATGTCTATAGCTGAACTAAGAGTGTTTCTGTTGTTCACAGCCAAAAGTATGGGGTATGACCTTCTGATTTTGGGAGACTTTGATGATGTATTCAGTAAAAACAGAGTTTCCTGCACTATACAGCAGTATAGCAGTGACTATGCAATCTATTATAATTCTCTATATACTTTCCAGAATCAGGCTGTATTTCACAATTTGCCGGACACATTAGACGGCTATACAGATATATTAGAATATAATGTTCTTGGTTTAAGTAATACAGCGATTAATTTAAACATGCTGGATATTAATTTTATAGCGAGCCTATCTGAGGGTAATACAATAGTTTTTGACTGGTATTTATATAGCCGTCTCCTTTTGGATGGCATGAAAGCAAAATTAGTCAAAAAAGCCATTACTTACTATAGAATTCATGAAAATAATATAGCCGGATCCGCTACAGCCGATGAAGCAAATATCCTGAAGGAAATAGAAATTAAGATCAAGCACTATAATCTGCTGAAAAAATATAATCCTGTATTTTCGAAAAAATCTAATCAATACAAAGCTATTTTAAAAAATAATTATCTCCAATATCTCAGTAGGGAGAACAATGGGTATTGGTGGAGCAAAATAAAGTGTAAGGAGTAAAATAAAAATGTTTGATTATCAAAATCTGTCAATGAATAAAAGACCTTATATAATCGCTGAAATTGGTTCGAACCACAATGGTGATATAAACTTGGCTAAGAAAATGATAGAAACCGCAAAAGAATGTGGGGCGGACTGTGTAAAATTCCAGTCCTGGTCAAAAGATAGTATTTTTTCTAATGAAGTGTACAAAAATAACTATTTTTTGAGAGATGATTATCGGAATCGTACTGATTATACATTAGAAGAAATTGTGGAGGAATACAGCGTCAGTTCAGAGGAACATCATATATTAAAAAACTATTGTGATAAGTTAGGTATTGACTTTTCATCTACCGGATTTTCTAAACCGGAAATAGACCTTTTGGCAGATGAACTTGAAGTTCCTTTCATTAAGGTTGCATCTATGGATATAACAAATATTCCATTATTATCTTATATTGCAACGAAAAATAAACCGGTTGTAATAAGTACCGGTCTCTGTGGCCTTTCAGATATAAATGCAGCAATTGAATGCCTTGAACAAAATGGGTGTAAACAGATTGCTATTTTGCATTGTGTATCCATTTATCCGCCTCGGGATGAAGAAGTGAACTTGAACAATATAGATACCTATAAAATGCTGTATAAATACCCGGTAGGATACTCAGATCACACATTAGGAGTTACCGCACCTATTATGTCTATTTCAAAAGGGGTTTGCATTATTGAAAAGCATTTTACCTTGGATAATAATATGGAAGGATGGGATCATAAGATATCCGCTAACCCACACCAATTACAACAGATTTGTGAAGCGGCAGGAACAGGCTATAAAATGCTTGGTACGACAGAAATTGTTGTTAGTGAAGACGAAGAACGACGGGCAGCTTTCCAGCGAAGTATTGTAGCTGCACGCCGCATTACAGCAGGAGAAAAAATTACGATAGAGGATATCGATTTTAAACGTCCGGGAACTGGAATCTCTCCAAAAGACTATAAGATTGTTTTGGGCCGGACAGCTTCAAGAGATATTGAATATGATCAAATAATTAGATTGAAGGATTTATAAATGAAATTTTCCAATATATGTATGCAAAAACATAAATTTGATAATAAAAAATCAAAATGTAGATATGTATTTAATATATTACTGCTGATTATCTTCGCCATTTTCCTTTTGAGAGTGGTTGGTTTAGATAGAGATTTGCCTAATTTTGGGTTGACATTTTATCAAGCAAAAGATGAGGGAACATATTCTACAATGTCAATTTTATATTATCATTATGAGTCTCTTACTGCTGCTGACAATATGGAAATAGTTATTGCACCTACCTTTCGGGCAAATATAATTGGTAACTTATTACAGTTCTTTACGATGAAATTGTTAGGGGACAACTATTATGGTTTTCGAATGCCATATGTTTTAATTGCCTTTGGAATAACGTTATTAATTTATTTGACTTTTAATAAAATTATTGAATTATATAAGCTACCAACCGCAAGTAAATGGATGACGCTACCTATAATTTTATACATTGTGTTTGATTTTTCTTTTTTAATGAGCAGCCGCTGTGTTGAAAATAGTTCTGTTAGGGCGCTTGTTACAATTTTATGTATATACCTTTGGATTAAATATTCTTATGATTTAAGAAAGCGATATTTTTGGCTAGGTTTCTTAAGTATAATTTCAATATTCTTTGTATATTATTCAAATGTCCATCTGCTGGTAGTATCTTGTATAATAGGTGGGATAAAAGTCATTCAGCTAATTTTAAAAAAAGAAAACGATTGTATAAAATATTTGAAATACTGGGGAGTTGGGTTTGGAATAGGCCATTTAATAGTTGAAATATATTATCTTGCAGTATGGAAATCAGGATGTTGGACAAATCTGCTATCTTCAGTAAACTCTTTTTCAGATAGAGTTGTAACAGCTTCACAGAGTAGTGAAGCAAAATTACTGACATATCTAAAAGGATTCCTTACTTTTTGGAGTAGTAATATGTTTTTCTTTAATTTTCTAGTTGTAGTTTTAACCATAATAGCCATTTGTACAAATATAGTTGCGTTTATTAAAGTCAAAGATGAAAACATATTACTTATATTAGGAATATTATTTGCGATGATAATACAGGCAACTTTTACTAATGACTGGATGGAACGAAAAACAATTAGTATATACCCTGTGGTTTACATCAATATATTTTTAGCAATTACTATGCTTAAATGGGGAGAATATCAAATTCGTAAAAAATTAATAAATGGAATTTGTGCTTTGTCTATTTTACTGATTATACCGTTGCTTTACTCTATGATTCGTTTTAGAATAAGCAGAAACTATTTTATTGATTTTGAACAAATTGACATAAGTATCTGGGCAATCTTGACGTTGATTCAAGTCCTTTTTATATGTATCTTTTTGATTGCAGCTATTTTTGCCAAAAAGAGGATATATACAGGTGCTTTATTAATTAGTTTTTGTTTTGCGTTATCCATAAACGCTTATTTTTCTATAAAGTATGTGTATACATATAGAAAGTATTCCGAAAAAGAGGCGATGCAAGGTATCGGAGAACTTGTGGGTGATGAGTATGTCGCAGGACCTTATACGTATGCCTATACTCTTTATAATGACATTAAGCCTGTATGGAATGCGGACAATTATTGTATTGACTATATTAAAGATGGGAAAATAAAATATTTCTGTGATTATTCAATGGGGCCATATTATGTAAATTTAATGAATCCGGACAGAGATTATTTCTTGGTTCAAAGTTTTGACAGAGAACTTATTGCCCAAGGCGTGGCATTTCCAATTGGTCTTTTTGAAAAAAATTAAAATAAAAGACTGTAGTTTCGTTTTTCTTTACTACTTTCTGCCCATTTTACCATAAAAATAGAGAGGTGCATTTTTAGAAATGAAGTATTTTAATATAAAAAAGGAAATCCCAATCGTAATTTATGGATTAGGTAATATTGGAAAGCAGAAATGTCAAATACTATTAGATTCTGGATATCAAATAGTAAGTCTTATTGACAAAAATGCAGCTAATCTTCCTCAATTTTGCGGTGTTCAGGCATTGACTATGGAAGAATTTTGCGAAGAGTTTTTTGACCGAAAAGAAGTTGTTATAATCGTGTGTTTAAATAACGGCATGCAGCATGAAACTGTTGCAAACGACCTGAATTCCCACGGCTACGATAAAATTTTATATATACCTATGGATGGAAATAGAGAATACTCTTATTTATCTGAAATGCAGAAAGCCTATTCAGCATTTTTAGATAATAAATTTGATGTGTTAGATAAGATTCCTGTTTATATTAAGGGCCATCATAATGTTATGCAAGGAATTCAAATTTTATCATCTGATTTCGAAAATATAACGTTTTTATGCGAAATACAATATTTATTTAGTCCAGATGAACAAACTATTAGAGGGGCAGCAGCAACGGAAAATATTTTAAAAAATGCTTTAGAAAAACCGAAATATATTGATATACCTATTGTTATGTGTAAAAACTATAGTAATTTATATGACTATATTATGGGAAAGGTCAATTATCCTAGCTTATATATAAAATATTTAGGAAAGGATGAGAAATATAATCGAAAGTTGTTAGAGGATCGGATTGACCTTTTTCAGTGTTATGAACAAAGATATGCTGTAAATGCAGGATTATTTTATCTACAGCCATTAGCAGTAAAGTGGAATCCAAAAGGCTATTTTAATATATGTGATGGTATGCATAGGGCAATGTTCTTATATTACGTAAAAAATCATTTTAAAATACCAATAAGAACAACAACAGCATCTTTTGAGTGTTTTAAAAATTATCACAAGGAGAATGACAGTTTTTACAAATCAGAGGAATTGATCTTACAGGAAAACTTGTTTAAATATTTTGATGTTATAAATAGCAAAGGAGCTGCTATAGGAAGAGAAAAAGGCGATATTGGGATAGAGTCCTTAAAAAAGATGAGTAAGAATGTTGTCCTTTTTATGGAGATAGACGAATGCACTAATTCAACAGAAATATTCGATTATGTTTTTATACACTCGTCTTTGCTGGCCTCGTATACCGGCGATATATTAGGGGAAATCTTTCGTATTACACCAAGAATAATAATCGAGTACTTTGAAGATACCCAAATCAAAAGAAATCTCTTATCAGAAAAAAATGTTATAAAATTAGGTTCTATATTGAAAAAAAATTTCGAACGAACAAGTTTCTATTTATTAGAGAGGTAGGGAAATGGATAAATTATTTTTTAATATTGATTATGAAACTCCAATTTATCTATATGGAGCCGCCAGCATTGGTAAAATCGTTCTAAAAAATCTTTCAGCATATAATTTGCTAGGGTTTATTGATATGAGGGGTAAAGAAATCCAAAGTATGTGTGGCAAGCCGGTTTGTTCTTTAGATGACATGACGTCTTTAATTGGAAAAGATGCAGTTATAATTATTACAGTAAAAAATGTTTTTGAACATGAAGAAATAGCATACTTACTATATAAATACGGATATAAAAACCTAGTTTATAAGCCGAAAGGAACCTTAGAAGGAAATACATCAAATTATGAAGAAATACTTTCAAATTTGTGGGATAAGATAGTTTCTAGTGAAATTAAGCCTGAAAATAAAAATATTCCTCAATATCAGCCTGTGTTTAACTACAAATTTATGGATTATGCGAAAATATCTGAAACTAATGATAGGATAATAGCAAACGTACCATTAGAACTAATATATACAAATGATACTGAAGGATTTTGGGGAAATATAAATATTCAGGCGCTGTATCCTCATATTTCTTTTTTTAATTTCCTGTCTAATAAACGGGGGGCGGAAAAAGAATCGTATATTAAATTTTGTGAACAATCGGCATCCACAATCGGTGATATAAAAATTACTGAAGCATGGAAAGAAAATGTTTTAAGAAATAGAACTAGAATATACGAACGAATGAGTAATGCATTAGATTTAGATCCAGATTTTTTTATAAGAAGTGCCCCCACAGCAACATGGAACAAAAAGGGATACTTTAATTTAACAAGCGGCAAACATCGAGCGACTTTTTTAACTGCAAAGGGGCGGAGATATATACCACTTAGTATTGCAAGTTCAGATTACTTTTTATGGCTACAAAACGAAGAATATATTAAGTTGAAGGAATTAATTATTCGTAATGGAGAACGGGAAATTGCGTATAAAGTATTCCACCCTTATTTTTATCAGTTCCCTTGTACTGAAAAAAATTTTTATACACAATTTCAGGTTAATATTTTATGCTTTCTCTGTAAAAAAAGTAAATTACAGAAGCGAATTATTAAAGTGGCAATAAACCTGAGCGAAAAAAACAGCATATATGATTTATTAGATAAGTGTACCTTTGTAGAGATTGTTAAGGAACAGGCAGATGTACAACTTATTGACCAATTTAGTACAGAGTTGATGTCTGCTACCTCTGACGAATCATTGGTAATTACTAATGAAGAGAAAAAAGGCGATTTACTATGCAAATATATTGATAATGGCAAAGTAGTGAAACTGTATTTTATCAGAAGGGAGATATAGATGATTTTTGGTAGTGCAGATTTTCAAAAAGAGTTATTTGAAAATATTAAAGAAATTGAAACCAGAGAAAAGTTGACTGTTCTTTATATAGGAACAGTAGGGAGTATTTCTTGTGGTCTCTCAGATATTAATAGTGATTATGATGTAAAATGTCTTTTTATTAGAAATGAAACATTTATAAATAAGTCGGAACAGCATGATGAATCGAAAATCCGTTTGCGAAGATTTGATTCAGAAAAGGTCTATGAATGCATTGCTTTCTGGGAAATAACTGCGTTTGTTAATTTTCTTGCAGAGCCTTTTATTGATTCAGGGAATAAGTATAATTTATGGAGAAATGTTATGTGGTTATTTATGACTCCTTATGCTTGGGATCCGCTAGGTTTGAAGGGGAAAATTAGCCATGATTTGCTCTCATGCATGAACTTACAAAATGAATTACTGTATCATTATAATCTAATTGACAAATTGATAAATAATAAAATAAATGAGAAGGTATTAAGTGCACGTGAAGTTTCTCGTTTGTTACACGCTTTTTTTAGTATTAAATGGATTAAGGAAAAAAATGAACTTCCACCATTAAATATACTTAGTTTATTATCTATCACACCGGATCAGAAAGTGCGTAATTTTTATGTGGAAAATCTAATAAATGATTATAAACATATGGATAAAGATGAAATTCTGGATGTTGAAAAGAAATGGAAAAAAAGTGAGGGGTATGCACATTTAATGGGCCGTGTTTTTCATATGTATGAGAAGATGAAACCTGGTTATGCAGATATGGATTATGACTTTTCTTCTTTAACTAGTAATAAAAAATTTGTTGATAATATTTTGAATACTATTCATTGGTCCTATAAAAAGATTCCGTATGTAGAGAATGTAGGTTTGAAAGATTATCAGGATGTTAGTTTAAGAAATTATTAGATTACAAAAGGGGGAAAGAATGGAAAAAATCAGTTTTGTAATAGCTTGTTACAATGAAGTAGACAATATTAAAGAATTAGTGGAACGAATTACAACTGTTATGTATAAAGAGCACTATGAGTATGAAATCATATTTGCAGATAATGCATCTAGTGATGGGACTCAAGAAGTTTTAAGGCAACTTGCGGAAAAAGAAAAGTGCATTAAAGTAATATTAAACAATCGTAATTATGGCCCAACTAAGTCACCTCGAAATGCAATGGGACATGTTTCGGGAGATGTGGTCATAGGACTTGCAGCAGATTTACAGGATCCACCAGAACTCATTCCAGAATTTATTAGGGAATGGGAAAAAGGATATAAATTAGTATATGGGCAAAAACTATCAAGTGATGAAGGCTTCATTAAACATGGTTTAAGATCGTTATATTATAATATTATAGACCTTTTTTCAGAAATTCCACAATATAAGCATTTATCTGGCATAACACTGCATGCAAGAGATGTATTAACAGAAATGTTAAGTGCAGATCCAGATATTCCATTTAGATATTTGATTGCGGAAATGGGATATCCTGTTAAACTAATACCATATAATCAGAATAAAAGAAAGAGCGGAAAATCCAGTTATAATATCAGCAAATATTTTAATTTTGCCATGAACTCTTTGATATCAACATCAACAATTCCACTTAGAGTAGCGACAGTGTTTGGATGCTTTATGGTTGTGATATGTTTTATCATAGGAATAGTATATTTAGTAATGAAGCTCTTGCATTGGAATCAATTTTCTATCGGAACAGCGCCTATGCTAATTGGAGTTTTTTTCTTGGGTTCAGTACAAATTGTATTTATTGGGTTGGTAGGTGAATATGTGGGGGCAATTTCGAGAAAATTGACAAAACAGATGCCTGTTATTGAAAAAGAACTTATAAATTTTGATAAAGAATAATGTTCTAGCAATGATAGCAAGAATTTATTAATTCAGCCAATAGTGTGAGAACTTCTCTGTAGAACATCAGACTTGGTGAAAGATGCTTTTATACATCAAAGGCAATCGAAAATAAATCAACGGATATTTACTTGTTCTGATTCATTTTATAATTGTGAGAAAAGAATGCAAGCCTTTTGTTTCATTTATGATATGGTATAATGAATCAAGAGCAAAAAATTATTAGCGTATATGAGACTGGTGGAATACAGACGAAGTCTTGGGTTAGTAGCTTAACTAGTTCCAAAATCGTCTGCATCCCCATCTTCCCTCTGCCACAAACTATTAACAATATATCATTAAAGATTGGTCTTAGTGGATTATTATAGTTCTTCATCAAAATTAATAAGTTCCTTCTCTATTACCAAGGGAGCAGGCATAATTCTGCTTAAAATCTGTCCAATGTACTCACCCAGGACACCAATAAACATAAGTTGTACAGACCCAATAAAAAATATACTAATTATAAGTGGCCCTATTCCTATAGGATAAGTGTCCCACCAACATAATTTAATTATAAAATAAATAATAGCAATAATAAAAAAACAAATTGACATTATAACGCCTAACACAGTCGCTATTCTTAATGGCAAAGTAGATGATTGTACAAGACGGCTGATCCCTAGATCCAGATAACGTGAAAAGTTATAAGAAGATTTTCCAGCATTTCTTTTTTCCTGTGTATAAGGAACTAAGCAAACCTTGTACCCTAATTCTACTACTAATGCTTTTATACCAATAAAATTATCAGAGTACTTTTTTGCATTATCTAAAACTTGTTTATCTAATAACCCAAAACCGGTAACATGATCATATTGAGGCAAAGAAGAAAACTTCTTTAAAATTTTGTAATATAAAGTGCGTATTGCATACATAAATATATTTTCTTTACTTTTGGTTTTCTGTCCCCATACGACCAGTTCTCCTTTTTCCCACTTTTCAATAAATTTTGGTATCATTTCCGGAGGATCTTGAAGATCACAAGTGATAGATATAATAGCATCGCCTTTTGCACGGAATAAGCAATTTTTTCCTGATCGTAAAGGTCCAAAATTACGATTATTTATAATAATTTTAACTCTTTTATCTTTTTTTGCTATAGATTTCAAGATATCAACGGATGAATCTGTAGAGGCATTATCTGCAAAAATAATTTCAAAATAATAATTATTAATATAATTAATTACTTTTTTTAAGCTCTCATATAAAAGTGGAATATTTTTTTCTTCGTTGTAGCAGGCGATACAAATGCTAATCTTTTTCACGCGGGTATTCCTCCTAAAAAATTAATCTATCTTTTTATATAAACCTATATAATTATACCAGCCGAAGGCTTTAACAGAATGTGGAGATTCATATATCAATTCCCTCATATCTTCTGGTAAGATCTGGTTTGCATAATAAGGCCCTGTACTGTAATCTAAAACGTACTCTACATATCCTTCATCCACTAATTGCTTTACTTGTAGGTTTTTATTTGAAATCATTTTGCAATCATTATATAAACTAAATCCATAAGCATAAGGACCTGCAATATAGTCCTGTCCTACAATATTTCCTATTTCCTTCATTGTTTTCTCTGTCT
>ERZ652168.198-NODE-198-length-23224-cov-97.3897_pt1 | contig 23224 bp, 4 predicted proteins | sample MGYA00514763_ERZ652168 | MGnify/ENA metagenome assembly ERZ652168
TGGAACCAACTCAAGTAATGGCCGGTATCGGTAATTACAGAGGTGAAACTGCGGCAGCTCTAGGCGTTGCACATTACACAGCAGAAGATACAATGTTCCATGTAGGCGTATCTGTTGGTAGCCACCATAACATGGTGAATGCTGGTGTAACTCGTAAATTCGGTACTTCTGATGCTAAGAAAGCAGTTCCTGAACGTTACAAAGGTGGCCCTATTAGCTCCATGTACGTAATGCAGGATGAAATGACTGCTTTGAAAGCTAAGTACGAAAAAGTACAACGCGACAACGAAGAAATGAGAGCGCAAATTGCATTATTGATGCAACAAGCGGGCTTGAAATAATATGAAATAACATATTGATACGGCAGTGCTTATAAAAGGCGCCAAAAGCGAAATGCTTTTGGCGCCTTTTTGCATGCAAAAAATAGATGAAATGGTTGTTATGAGCATATATATGTCATGGTTAACTTGTAATGTAATTAAAATAGGTGAGTGATATAGGTGAATAATAATTGGATCATAATAGTTTACTAAGGTGAAATACATTTTTTTCATGAAGTTAATTTTATGCGAAAAAATTAGTACATTTAGCATATTCATAAGGTATATGACGGCCTTTTTGTATATTCATAAATATTTATGATTTAGAAGTGAGTGTAGAGTGAAAAATTTTTTACTTTTAGTATAGAATATGATATGTTTAATATGATATGCATCGATAAATAGCCATATATTAACTGTATTTTTACTTTTTAAAATAGTTATAAAATATTTTATTATATTCGTATAATTTGATAGTTTTATGCAAGGAGTAAGATGAGATGAACCGAATTTTTAAAGTAATCTGGAGTCGTACAAAAGGATGTTATGTCGTTGTGGCTGAAACAGCGAAGAATATGTCGAAACGCTCGACAATGACATCTGTGTTTGCCAAGATGCTCGGAATTTCTATCTGTACTGTTATGTTAGCAGGAGGGATTATACCAACTGAAGCGCAGGCATCTACATTAAAATGGGGTGATAATGCTCAGGCTAAAAATGGTACTGTAGCGATAGGTGACAATAGTACAGCAATGGCAGATAATAGTGTGGCCTTGGGTACAGGTGCTACTGTTACAAAAACTAATAGGGCTAATGTTGGTAATGTGCAAGGTGTTGCAATCGGAAGAAATGCAACGGTTGAAGTAAATAATGGTGTTGCTATCGGTAATTTGACAAAAGTAGCTTCTTTAAATGGCTTTGCCCTTGGTAATACATCCTGGGCTGGATATGATGAGGCCGGTAACTATGTGGGTGCCGATAATGATCAGGCATTTGGTACCAATGCCAGAGCTTGGGGTGGATCATCCATGGCATTTGGTAATAATGCGAAGGCATCTAAAGGCGGTGCCGTTGCTATGGGTAACGGCTCTCAATCCAGAGGCGAGTGGGGCGTAGCCATCGGTAACGGTGCAAGAGCATTGGCAGCGGGTGCTCGCGCAATCGGTGCGAACTCTACAGCTGACGCTACTAATGCTGCTGCTATGGGTTGGGATAGCGTGGCTAGCGGTGAGGCTTCTATTGCTATCGGTGAGACGGCAAAAGCGACGAAAAATAATTCTATTGCTATGAGTAAAGCTGCAATCGCAGCTTCAGATGATTCCATTGCCATCGGTAAAAATGCATTAGTTGATGTGAATCAACAACGATCAATTGCATTAGGTGCCAACTCCAAGACGGCTAATGTGGTAAGTACGCCAAATCAGCATGTAAATGGTTTATGGTATAAGAATTTAGCTGGCGGCAGTGCTGACTCCACGCTTAGTGTGGGTAGTGATACGGTAAAACGTACGATTACCAATGTGGCGGCGGGACGCATGAATGCTTCGTCTACAGATGCTATTAATGGTAGTCAGTTATATGCCGTAGCAAATAGCCTGGGCAATTTAGCCACTACTACTAAAAATATCCTTGGCGGTAATGCGGCGCTCGATCCTGATACCGGTAAATTAACGATGAGCGATATCGGTTTTACAGGTAAAAGCACGATCCACGATGCTATTAGATATAATAAAGACAATATTGATAAGGGATTGTTCTTTTATGGTGATAACTTTGTTCAGAACCAAGTAAAATTAGGTGACACAGTAAGAATAAAAGGTGGCGCTAGCGGTGCTCTGGCTGACAACAATATTGGGGTTCAAGCAGACGGAAATGGCACACTAAATGTGAAATTGGCTAAAAAATTAACTGGTTTGGATAGCGTAACAGCAGGAACTGCTACGATTGATAATAAAGGGGTGTCTGTAGGCGGTAAACTCTATGTGTCAACCGGTGGTCTTAATGCCAATAATCAACAAATTAGAGGTGTTGCAGACGGTACAGGTAGTCAGGACGCAGTTAACTACGGTCAGTTGCAACGCGCAATTAACGGTACGGCTAAAGAAGCCATAGTAAAAGCAAATGATGATGGTAATATTACGGTAAGGGAAAACTCAACGGCGAAAGGTGGTAAGGAGTATACTGTTGGCTTAAACTATAAGATTACTGTAGGGAAAGGGGCGGCCTCGCATCCTGTAACCATAGATAGTGGTACAGGAACGGTCACAGGTCTTACCAATACATCATGGGATGTAAATAATCCAGCACCCGTTACAGGGCGTGCTGCTACGGAAAATCAGTTAAAGCGGGTTAATGAGAAAGTTAATTCCAATCAGTATTTTATTAATCGAAATACGCAGAGTATCTCAGATAACTCAAGCCGTATTGGTAACAATGCACGAAATATCACAAAAATACAAGATGATATTACTACTAATAAGAATGATATTAACACTATCAATAATACTCTTGAAAAAGGGCTCTATTTTAGCAGCGATACAGGTGCTCCGATTAAGAGAAAATTAGGTGATACTCTAGTCATTAAAGGCGGTGCTACAGGGGCATTATCCGATAATAATATTGGTGTTGTATCCGATGGTACCGGTAGATTGACTGTAAAGTTGGCAAAATATTTAACAGGATTAGAGAGCGTTAATGCAGGAAACACTACTATTAGTAAAAATGGTTTGAGTGTAGGTGCTAGAACCTATGTAACACCTGATGGCATCAATGCTAATAATCAAAAGATTACTGGTGTTGCTAATGGTACAGCACCTAACGATGCGGTTAATTTCAGTCAATTACAAAGTGCTATCGGTGGTACTGCTAAGGCCACTACGGTAAAAGGGAAAGACGCGAATATAACCGTAACAGAAGGTGCCAATGCAAATGGTGGTAAGGAATACACTGTTGGATTGGGCAATAAACTTGCTGTAGGTACGGCACATCCTGTGACCGTGGATGGAACCACAGGAACTATAACAGGTCTTACTAATACAACTTGGAATGTAAATAATCCACAAGCCGTAACTGGTCGTGCCGCAACGGAAGATCAGTTAAAAGCTGTTAATACGCAAGTTAACACAAATAAGGATAAAATAGCTCAAAATACAACTGACATTGCTCAGAATACGACTGATATCGGTAAGAATAAACAAGATATAGCTAAGAACAAGACTGATATAGCTCAAAATACGACTGACATCGGTAAGAATAAGCAAGATATAGCTAAAAATACGGCAGATATCACCAAGAACACAACCGATATTGGTAAGAATACGACTGATATTACACAAAATAAACAAAATATCGCACAGAACACACAAGATATTACGACCAATAAAAATTCTATCTCTACCATCAATACGACTATCGCTAAAGGTCTAAATTTTGATGGAGACAGCGGCGCTGTAATTAACAAACAGTTGGGCGATAAGCTTAGCATCAAGGGTGGTGCAGCGGCTGCGAATTTGACGGACAATAATATCGGTGTCGTATCTGATGGCAACACATTAAATGTGAAACTAGCTAAGACATTAACCGGTTTGGATAGCGTAACGGCTGGGGGTACAACTATCAATAGTAGTGGTTTGACCGTAGGCGGTAAGACCTATGTAACTCCGAACGGCATCAATGCAAACGACAAGAAAATAACTAATGTTGCTGATGGTGAAGTGGCGGCTAATTCCAAAGAGGCAGTTAACGGCGGTCAACTTCATGCGGCTAAAACCGAATTAAATAACAATATTAATAATGCTAAAACTGAATTAAACAAAAATATCGGTGATGCCAAAACTGAGCTCAATAAAAATATTAATGACGCTAAAACTGAACTGAACGGCAATATAGATAATGCTAAAACCGAGCTAAACAATAATATATCGACCGCGAAGAATGATGTGATTAATACAGGTCTCAAGTTTGATGCGGATACAGGCGGAACTAAGACCAATAAATTGGGTTCCAAGGTAACGGTAAATGGCGATGATAATATCACGACAGAAATCAGTCAAACTGGTGACGATACTAAGATCGGCCTTAAATTAAAAAAAGATCTCAACGTTACTACTGTTACTGCTGCTGATACTGTGAAAGCTGGCACTGTGACTATGGGCAAACAAGCTGGTGGTGCTGGCGGTGCAAACGGTAACTTTGTGACAGGACTCGATAATAAGTCTTGGAACGCGGATAATCCTCAAGCTGTAAGTGGTCGAGCTGCAACGGAAGATCAGTTGAAATCCGTTAATGATAAGGTCAATACAAATGTAACCAATATCAATAAAGGATTAAACTTTAACGGTGATAGCGGTACTGCGATTAATAAAAAATTGGGCGACACTGTTACCATTAAAGGTGGTGCTACAGCGGATCTTACGGACAATAATATCGGTGTCGTGTCTGATGGCAGCACATTAAATGTGAAACTAGCTAAAACATTAACTGGTTTGGATAGCGTAACAGCTGGTGGAACAACTATTAATAGTAGTGGTTTGACTGTAGGCGGCAAGACCTACGTAACGCCGAACGGTATCAATGCAAATAATCAAAAGATTACCGGTCTAGCAAAAGGCACAGATCCTACTGATGCGGTTAACTTCAGTCAGTTGCAGGATGCTATCGGTGGAACTGCTAAGGCAAGTACTGTGAAAGCTAAAAACAGCAATATCACTGTAGATGAAGGTACAAATGCAGCCGGCGGTAAGGAATATACTGTCGGATTAGGGGATAAAATCACCTTAGGAACTGCTAATCCTGTATCTGTGGATGGTACTGCAGGCACGGTAACTGGTCTTACTAATACTGCTTGGGATGTAGATAATCCACAAGCCGTAACCGGCCGTGCTGCAACGGAAGATCAGTTGAAGTCTGTTAATACGCAAGTTAATACGAACAAGGATAAAATAGCTCAAAACACAACTGACATTGCTCAAAATGCGACTGATATTGGCAAGAATAAACAAGATATAACTAAAAACAAGGCTGATATTGCTCAAAATACAACTGACATCGGTAAGAATAAGACTGATGTTGCACAAAATAAGCAAAATATCGCTCAAAATACGCAAGATATTACGACTAATAAAAATGCTATATCCACAATCAATACGACTATTGCTAAAGGCCTTAACTTTGATGGAGATAGCGGCGCTGTAATTAATAAACAGTTGGGCGATAAGCTTAGCATCAAAGGTGGTGCAGCGGCTGCGAACTTGACGGACAATAATATTGGTGTCGTATCTGATGGCAGTACGTTAAACGTGAAGTTAGCTAAAACATTAACTGGTTTGGAAAGCGTAACAGCTGGTGGCACTATCATCAATAGTGTTGGTTTGACCGTAGGTGGTAAGAATTATGTATCTCCAAATGGTATCAATGCGAACGACCAAAAGATTACCAATGTTGCTAATGGCGATGTGGCGGCTAACTCCAAAGATGCGGTGAACGGCAGTCAATTGCATGACACTAAAACTGAGTTAAATAAAAACATTAGTGATACTAAAACCGAATTAAACAAAAATATCGCTGACACTAAAACTGAACTCAACAATAATATTAATGACGCTAAGACTGAACTTACCAACAAAGGCCTTCGTTTTGATGCGGATAATAACGCTGAAAAAACGAATAAACTAGGCTCTAAGGTAACAGTAAATGGCGACGACAATATTACGACGGAAATCAGTCAAACTGGTGACGATACGAAGATTGGTCTTAAATTGAAGAAAGACCTTAATGTTACCACTGTTACTGCTACGGAAACTGTGAAAGCCGGTACTGTAACTATGGGTAAACAATCCGATGGTGCAACTCCTGCTACTATGGGTAACTACGTAACAGGTCTTGATAATAAGACATGGAGCGTAACTAATCCGACTGCTGTCAGCGGACGTGCTGCAACAGAAGATCAATTGAAGACAGTTACTGAAGCCATCACAACTCAAGGCGCTAATGCAACGGACTTTAGTCTCGTTGCAAATCCTGCAGCAGGTTCCAATGGTGACTATACTGTAGATGCCAATGGTGACGTGGCATTGACAGTTCAAGATAAGAACCATCCGGATAAAACAAAAACCGTAACGATTAAAGATGTAGCATCTAAATCCGAATTGGATAAAGGCTTGAACTTTAATGGCGACTCTGGCACGACTATTAATAAGAAATTAGGTGGTACTGTTGCCATTAAAGGCGGAGCTACGGCCGCAGATTTAACGGATAATAATATTGGCGTTGTATCTGACGGTACAGGCACATTGAACGTGAAGTTGGCAAAAACATTAACCGGTTTAGATAGCGTAACAGCTGGCGGTACAACCATCAATAGTGGTGGTTTGACCGTAGGTGGTAAGACCTATGTATCTCCAAATGGCATCAATGCGAACGACCAAAAGATTACCAATGTTGCTGATGGTAATATTGCGGCTAATTCCAAAGACGCGGTTAACGGCGGTCAATTACATGAAGCTAAAACTGAGTTAAACAAGAATATCGCTGATACAAAGACTGAATTAAATAAAAACATTGGTGATACTAAAACCGAATTAAACAAAAATATCGCTGACACTAAAACTGAACTCAACAATAATATTAATGACGCTAAGACTGAACTTACCAACAAAGGCCTTCGTTTTGATGCGGATAATAACGCTGAAAAAACTAATAAACTAGGCTCTAAGGTAACGGTAAACGGCGACGATAACATCACCACAGAAATTACACAAACCGGTGACGATACGAAGATCGGCCTAAAATTGAAGAAAGATCTTAACGTTACCACTGTTACGGCAGCGGAAACTGTGAAAGCTGGTACGGTAACTATGGGTAAACAATCTGATGGTGTAACCCCTGCTAATACGGGTAATTACGTAACAGGTCTTGATAATAAGGCTTGGAGCATTGATAATCCTACGATTGCATCTGGCCGTGCAGCAACGGAAGACCAATTGAAAACGGTTAGTGATGAAGTTAAGAAACAAGGTGCTAGTGCAACAGACTTTAGTCTCGTTGCAAATCCTACGGCGGGATCCAATGGTGACTATACTGTAGATGCCAACGGTGATGTAGCATTGACAGTTCAAGATAAGAATCATCTGGATCAAACAAAAACCGTAACGATTAAAGATGTGGCGTCTAAATCCGAAGTAGATAAAGGCTTGAACTTTGACGGTGACTCTGGTACGACTATCAACAAGAAGCTAGGTGGTACTGTTGCCATTAAAGGTGGAGCTACGGCCGCAGATTTAACAGATAATAATATTGGTGTTGTATCTGATGGCACAGGCACATTAAACGTGAAGTTGGCAAAAACATTAACTGGTTTAGATAGCGTAACAGCTGGCGGTACAACCATCAATAGTGGTGGTTTGACCGTAGGTGGTAAGACTTATGTATCTCCAAACGGCATCAATGCGAATGATCAAAAGATTACCAATGTTGCTAATGGCGATGTGGCGGCTAACTCCAAAGATGCGGTGAACGGCAGTCAATTGCATGACACTAAAACTGAGTTAAATAAAAACATTAGTGATACTAAAACCGAATTAAACAAAAATATCGCTGACACTAAAACTGAACTCAACAATAATATTAATGACGCTAAGACTGAACTTACCAACAAAGGCCTTCGTTTTGATGCGGATAATAACGCTGAAAAAACTAATAAACTAGGCTCTAAGGTAACGGTAAACGGCGACGATAACATCACCACAGAAATTACACAAACCGGTGATGACACTAAGATCGGTCTAAAATTGAAGAAAGATCTTAACGTTACATCTGTTACTGCTACAGAAACTGTGAAAGCCGGCACTGTAACCATGGGCAAACAATCCGATGGTGCAACCCCTGCTAATACAGGTAACTACGTGACAGGGCTTGATAATAAGACTTGGAATGCAGGTAATGTTGTATCCGGTCGTGCTGCAACAGAGGATCAATTGAAACAAGCTTTGGCAGGTCAAACTGATACAGGTCTCAAATTCAATGCTAATGTAGGCGGCGTACAAACTAATAAATTAGGCTCTACTATCACTGTTAAAGGTGAAGGCAAAGCTGCTGATACCGACTATAGTGGTGACAATATTAAGACTTTCATCAAACAAGATGCAGCAACAGGTAACACGACTATCGATGTGAAGATGAACAAAAATCTTAAGGCTGAATCCGTGAAAGTCGGCAAAGACGGTAAGGATGGCGTATCTCTTACCGGTCCAGATACGGTGAATGGCACCGACGGTAAGGTAGCTGTTACAGATAAAAACGGCAAGGATGCAGTGTCCATGTCCGGTAAAGACGGTATAGGTCATATTGGTTTAACTGGTAAAGATGGTCGCAGTGCGGATATTATCGCTGATAAAGGTGCTGCTGATGTTAATGGAAATGAAATCACGCGCATTAAATATCAAGATGAAAATGGCATAACCCATGAAGTAGCAACCAAAGACGATGGTATGAAATACGGTGGTGACTCCGGTACTACCATCAAGAAGAAACTTAATGAACAATTGGACATTAAGGGTGGTGTCACCAATGAATCTGAGTTGACCGAAAATAATATTGGTGTTATTAGTAAAAATAATATCCTTAATGTTCGTTTAGCAAAAAATCTGAAAGGTTTAGATTCCATAACTTTCAACAATGGTACTAATGGTGCAAACGGTAAAACCGTTGTTAATGGTGAAGGTATGACCGTTCAAGATAAGGATGGCAATCCGTTGACTGCTGTTACAAAGAACGGCGTGAAGATTACCAACGGTCCATCCATGACGAAGGACGGTATCGATGCGTCCAACAAGAAGATTACGAATGTAGCTGATGGTACTGATTCTAAGGATGCGGTTAATAAATCCCAATTGGATAAAGCCGCAGCAGCTGCTACTACAACTGTAACGGCAGGTAATAATGTCCAAGTAGATAAGACCACTAATGCGGACGGTTCTACAAACTACAAAGTGGGCCTCAAAGATCAAGTAACAATGGGGACTGATCCTACGAAACAAATTGCAATGGATGGTACAACAGGTACAATCAAAGCAGGGGATAAAGTTACCATCGACGGCAACAAAGGAACCATTAAAGCAGGCGATAAAGTTGAAATCGATGGCGATAAGGGTACAATCAAGGCCGGCAATGTAGCGATTGACGGTACAAACGGTACAATTAAGGCCGGAGATAAGGTAACTATCGACGGTAAAGATGGTAAGATCGCGGCAGGTAAAGTATCTGTTGATGGCAAGGACGGTCATGTGACAGGTTTGGAAAACAAAGATTGGGATCCTAACAATATCACAAGTGGTCGTGCTGCTACAGAAGATCAATTGCAGAAGTCCCATAAAACCTTGGATAATAAGATTAATAACTTAGGTGATGAAATCACAAAGAAAGGTATGGATTTTGCCGGTAATACAGGTGAATTCCACCGTGATTTAGGTCAAAAGGTTACTATCAAAGGTGAAGGTCAAGGGGCTGATAGCGATTATTCCGGCGAAAATATCAAAACTGTAGCCGATCAAGATGGTAATATCAACATCAAGATGGCGAAAGACCTTAAGGCCGATAGCATCACTACCAAGACGATCAATACTGATACGGTCAATGCAGATAAGGTGAAAGTCGGCAAAAATGGTCAGGATGGCGTTTCCATTACAGGTCCAGATGCAGCAAATGGTACAGATGGCAAAGTAGCTGTTACTGGTAAAGACGGTAAAGATGCTGTATCTATGTCCGGCAAAGACGGCGTTGGTCACATCGGTTTAACTGGCAAAGATGGTCGCAATGCGGATATTACCGCTGATAAGGGTGATTCTGATCTCGGAGGCAATGCTATTACTCGTATTAAGTACCAAGATGAACAGGGCAAGACACATCAAGTGGCAACCAAAGACGATGGTATGAAATACGGTGGTGATTCCGGTAATGTGATTAACAAAAAGCTTAACGAACAGGTAAACGTAGTCGGTGGCATTACTGATGCTAGTAGGTTGACGTCCGAAGATAATTTAGGCGTCGTATCTGACGGTACTAATCTTAAAGTTCGTATGGCGAAAGATTTGAAAGGTCTTACGTCAGTAACGACTAAGGATGCCGCAGGTAACTCTACGGTTGTGAACGGCAGTGGCATAACCATTACTCCTGCTAGCGGTAACACTGTAAGCCTTACTAAAGATGGATTGAATAACGGTGGTAAAACAATTAGCAATGTAGGTCCTGGTGTAAACGGCACGGATGCGGTTAACGTAAATCAATTGAAAGGAGTTACGGAGGGAATGGCTAATGCTATTAATTCCGTAGCGGGCGAAACGCAACGTGTAGGTGCTCATGCGGCAGCTATGTCTGCGTTGAAACCGATTCAATACGATCCGTTAGAACCAACTCAAGTGATGGCTGGTATTGGTAATTACAGAGGCGAAACTGCAGCAGCTTTAGGTGTTGCTCACTACACATCGGAAGACACTATGTTCCATGCAGGCGTATCTGTTGGTAGTCGTCATAATATGGTGAATGCTGGTGTAACTCGTAAATTTGGTTCTTCTGATGAGAAGAAGGCTATTCCTGAGCGCTACAAGGCCGGTCCTATCAGCTCTATGTACGTAATGCAGGATGAAATGACTGCTTTGAAAGCTGAAAATGCACGCATGAAAGCGCAGGATGAAAAATTAACTGCAGACTATGCGGCATTAAAAGAAGATAATCTTCGTCTACAGAAAGATAACGAAGAAACTAAGCGACAATTGGCTCTTATTATGAGTCGTTTGGGCATGTAATTCATATATGTTTCATCTTACATTCATGTGATAAAAAGCGAGTTGATGTACCAGAAAATACCCATGAAAATTAGATGATTTTAACCCTATATGGTATATAAAATGAAAGAACGAAAGTCTACTGTGAAAGGACTTTCGTTCTTTTTTTGTGTTTGACTTCACAAACTTTTCATAATAGTGTATAATACAGAACATATAATTTTAATCGAAAATTATAAATGTGATTAATTTACTATAAAATCATTAGCTTTAGATTATAAGTGTTGTTTGGCCCATTTTTGTAAGGGTTTTTATGATTGAAAATATATTTAAATGAGTAAGAAAATCAATTTTTAAAAGAAGTTTAAAGTTCTAAAAATAAATGAGCGAAATATGAAAAAAATATATTTACATTCATAAACTAATCTGATATTTTATATGTATAGTAATTAAATTTTTGATGAAAATTTTATTATTTTTAGTGTTTTAGTGTTGGTTTTAGAATCCCTTATAAAACTGTGTGAAAGGTAGGTACTACTAAATGAATCGTATTTATAGGGTAATTTGGAGTCAGGTACGAGGCGCATATGTCGTTGTATCTGAAATTGCAAAAAGCCATACTCGTGGCTCCAAAAGCTTTGTTAGTAATTCCGCAAAAGCTTCGGTAAAAGTTGGCTTGGCGGCTATGGTTTTGACCTGCGGTAGTGGGTTAATTTCGGGTGTTGATGCGGCACCTAACAGAGGCCTTTCTTTGGCTCCTGGTGAAGGACATAATGATGGCGGGTTTACGTATTTATATCCTGGTCAAAATTCTCCTTATATTCAGATGTATGATTACAAAACACCAGGGAATCCAGGAGGAGGATATTTATATACCAATAATAAGGTGTTCGGCATCCAAATCGGTAACAATGCGAATGCACGTGCTAATGATGGCTCCGTATCTGGTATTTCTATCGGTGACTATTCACAATCTCGTGCGTTGGGTATCGGTTTAGGCCATTATGCTCAATCTGAACAAATCGGTGCTATTGCTGTCGGTTCGGCTTCAAAGGCAAAGGGTTTTAACTCCTTGGCTATGATGCGTCAAGCCTATGCAGGCGAACAATATGCGGCGGCTATTGGTACAGCAGCATCTGCACAAGGTAAAGCCAGCTTGGCTATGGGTCATTCCGCATTAGCAACAGGTGATCAATCTATTGCTATCGGTTCTGCAAATCCAACTCCTAAATATGATGATAAAGGCACACCGTATACAGCATATGACGGAGCTACTAATACCCAAGCTAATGCAGCTCGTTCTATTGCTATCGGTCAAGGTGCTAAATCAAATACTGAAGATAGTGTTGCTATGGGTACAGGTGCTAATGTTGCTTCTGGCTCAAATTATAAAGGTGAAGCTTATGCAAGAGGCGTAGCCATCGGTAATCGTGCTACATCTCAAGGCATTCAAGGTGTAGCTATCGGTAACGGTGCAGCACATTATCGTGATAATGCGGTTGCTCTTGGTAACAATGCGCAAACTCGTGCGAAAGACGGCATTGCTATTGGTAACAATGCTGAATCTGGTATTAAAAATGACCCAAATTATAAAGTAAATAACTCCGTTGCTGTAGGTAACTCCGCACGTGCTCATGGCGGTTCCGGTGTGGCTCTTGGTAACGATACTTATGCATTGGGCGGATCTTCTGTGGCTGCAGGTAATGCAGCATGGGCATTAGGTGAACGTTCCACAGCTATCGGTAACAATGCTCATTCTGAAGGTTATGGCTCTATTGCTATGGGTCGTGAAGCTAGTGCTTTGAGCACTCAAGATGGGGACAAGAAAAATGTTGTGGCTATCGGTGATGATGCACAAGCAACTGGTTCCCGCTCCATCGCATTGGGCGTAAGCGCTCAAGCTGGTACATTAGAACGTGTACGTGATAGTAGCGTTTATAAAGATAATGATCAATTAATCACTCAACTTAAAGCGAAAAAAGAAGTAACTGATGCGGTAGCAATTGGTAGCGAAGCTAGTGTACAAGAAAACGAAGGTTTAGCTCTCGGTAGCAAAGCAATAGTAAATAATGTTCGTGGCGTTGCATTAGGTGCTAATTCTGTAACAGCTGCTCCTGTAAGCACTGCTAGTGAAACTATTAATGGTTTGCAATACAACTATGCAGGTGGTACTGCTGATTCCACAGTTAGCGTAGGTAATACTTCTACAAAACGTACAATTACAAACGTTGCTGCTGGTCGTGTAAGCGCACAATCTACAGATGCTATTAACGGTAGCCAATTATATGGCGTTGCTAATGCAGTAGGTAATGTAGCTAACAGCACTAAGAATATCTTAGGCGGTAATGCTCAGGTTGACCAAAACGGCTCTATCACCATGACTAATATTGGTGATACAGGTAAAAACACTGTTCATGAAGCTATTAAATCCGCAAACTCCGGTTGGGAACTTCAAGTTAATGGCCAAAAGGTTAAAGACGTAAAAGCTCCAAACCGTACAGTGAACTTTAACGCTGGTAAAAATATTAAATTAGAAGGCGCCGGAGACAATGTTACAGTTGCAACAGTTGATAATGCAAACTTCAACTCCGTTACAACTGGTAGCGTATCTATGAGCAAAACCGGTATCAATGCTGGTGGTTATCAAATTACCAATGTACAATCTGGCGGTGATACATTAACAAATGCGGCTAATATCGGTGATATTTCTCGTATTGCTGCAAAATACGATAAATACTTGCAACGTGGTTCTGCAACGTATGAAGCAAACGGTAATGGCAAGATTAACATGACCGGTACAAATGGTTTGACTGCTGAAGTAACAGGTTTGAAAAACACGTATGTTACATCTGGTACAGTATCCAATGACGGTAAGAGATTGACATTGACACGTAATGACAATCAAACATTCGATGTTGATATCTCTAAAATCTCTAATGGTCTTTCCAAAACTGACTACCGTTTGATTGCAAACCCTGCAGCAGGTAGCAATGGCGAATATAAAGTAGCTGCTGATGGTAGCATGACATTGACTGTTGCTGATGCTGATGGTTCCAACCCTAGACAAGTTAAGTTGACGAACCTTGCTTCTAAAGAGCAACAAGATATCAATACTACTAATATCACAAATAACACTAACAAGATTGCTAAAGGCTTAAGCTTCCAAGGCGATAACAATGTTAAAATCAACAAACAACTTGGCGATACTTTAGGTATTACAGGTGGCGCTACAGGTGCTTTGTCTGACAACAACATCGGTGTTGTAGCTAAAGACGGCAATCTAAATGTTAAGTTGGCAAAAGACCTAACAGGTTTGAACAGCGTAACTGCAGGTTCTGTTCGCGTAGGTACACATAGCGATAATAAAAACTATGTAACTGGTTTGGACAATAAAGAATGGAATGTTCAAAACCCTACCATCACATCTGGTCGTGCAGCAACTGAAGATCAGTTGAAAAAAGTGTCTGATGAAATCAAGACTACTAATGCAGCTAAAACAGATTACCGTTTGATCAACAATACAAACTCTGCAGACGGTTCTTACTCTGTAGAAAACAACAAGGTTGATTTAAAAGTTAAAGATGAAGCTCATCCTAACAGCCCTGCAAATACAGTAACAATCAATAACATCGCATCCAAAACTGAATTGGATAAATTGACAGAACGTGCTGTTAAATATGATCTTAACGGTACTACTGTTAATAAAAACAAGGTTACGTTGGAAGGCCAAGGCGGTACAACAATTACTAACTTGAAAGCTGGTGAAGTATCCTCTACTTCTACAGATGCTGTAAATGGTAGCCAATTACATGATGTAAAAATCGAAGCAGGTAAACATTCTAAAGTTACTGTTTCCGATGATAACCTCAAATTGACAACAACTCCTGCTACAAGCACTGAAGGTGCTAAATATGATCTTCGTTTGAATAACAAAGTGACATTAGGTAGCGGTAACAATCAAGTAGTTCTTGATGGTACTGCAGGCAGAGTAACTGCTGGTGGCGTTGTAATGGGTGCTCAAACTGTTCAAAATACGAAACATGCAAGCGAAACTGGTAATTATGTGACTAACTTGAATAATAAGAGCTGGGACTCCACATCTATCGTATCCGGTCGTGCAGCGACTGAAGATCAGTTGAAAAAAGTTAGCGAACAAATTACCCAACAAGGTAGCAGTGCAACTGACTATCGTCTTGTAAGAAACTCCAGCGCTGACGGTTCCTACAAGGTAAACGACAATGGTGAAGTATCCTTGACTGTAGAGGATAAAAACCATGCAGGCGTTAAAGAGCAAGTTACAATTAATAACATTGCATCCAAGACTTCTGTAGATAAATTGACAGATCGTGCTGTTAAATACGACATCAATAACGGTGTTGTTGATAAAACTAAGGTAACATTGGAAGGCGCTAATGGCACTACTATTACAAATGTAAAAGACGGTGCTGTAACAGCTACATCCACAGATGCTATTAACGGCAGCCAATTGTTCAAGACTAAAGAAGAATTGATCAATAAAGGCATGAAATTCGGTGCTGACTCCGGTAATGTAATCAATAAAAAACTTGGCGAACAAGTAAACGTTAAAGGTGGCATTACAGAAGCATCCAAATTGACTGCTGAAGACAATATCGGTGTTGTATCCGATGGCTCTAACGACTTGAAAGTTCGTTTGGCAAAAGACCTTAAAGGTTTGAACAGCGTAACTGTAGGTGATACAAAAGTTACTTCCAACGGTGTAACTATCAGCAACGGTGCTACAAACAATGCATCTGTATCCCTTACTAAAACTGGTTTGGATAACGGTGGTAACAAGATTACTAACGTTGCTCGTGGTACAATCGATAGCGATGCAGTAAACTTGGCGCAATTGAAAGAAGTATCCAACAGTGCATCTGCAGCAAATACAAAGGTAGCTGAAGGTAAAAACATTAAAGTTGATGAAAGCATCGACAATGTAACTAAAGCTAAAACATATACTGTAGGCTTGAAAGATGAAGTAACATTAGGCGCAGGTAATACAGCTATCAATATCAACGGTACAACAGGTATCGTGAAAGCCGGCACTGGCGATAATGCTGTGACTATCAATGGCACAAATGGTACTATCAACTCCGGTAAAGTGACTATTAATGGTACTACAGGTACTGTTAATGAATTGACTAACAGAACTTGGAATCCTAATGCTATTACTAATGGTCAAGCTGCTACAGAAGATCAATTAAAAGTAGTAGACAATAAAATTGATACTACAAAAACTGAAATCGTAGAAAAAGGCTTGAATTTCCAAGGCGATGCAGGTACTGCAATTCATAAAGATCTTGGTCAAACATTGAAAATCTCTGGCGGTCAAGCTGATGCATCTAAACTTTCAGAAAATAACATCGGCGTAGTTAATAACAACGGCGTATTGAATGTTAAACTTGCTAAAGATTTGACAGGCTTGAACAGCGTAACAACTGGTGCTACAACTATTAACAACAATGGTTTGACAATCGGTGGTAACACATTTGTTACAAGCAACGGCTTCAATGCTAACGATACTCAAATCACAAACGTGAAAGCTGGTACAGAGGATAACCATGCAGTTAACCTTAAACAGTTGAAAGAAGTATCCAATAACGCAGCGGCAGCTAAAACTGTTGTAAAAGCAGGTAAAAACATCAATGTAACTGATTCTGAAGATCCACTTACTAAAGCTAAGACTTATACAGTTGGTTTACAAGACACAGTAACATTGGGTTCTGGCAATACTGCTGTTAATATCGACGGCACAAAAGGTATTGTGAAAGCTGGCGAAGGCAATAATGCTGTAACTATCAACGGTACAAACAGCACAATTAATGCTGGTAATGTAGCGATTAACGGTGCAACAGGCAATATCAATTCCGGTAAAGTTCTTGTTAATGGTGCTAAAGGTACTGTAAACAGCTTAACAAATATTACTTGGGATGCTAATAACATCACAAGCGGCCAAGCTGCAACAGAAGACCAATTGAAATCTGTTGATAAGAAAATCACTGACAACAGCACTGACTTGACTAAGAAGGGCTTGAACTTCCAAGGCGATGATGCTACAAGCATTCATAAAAATCTTGGCGAAACATTGGATATCAACGGTGGCATTTCTGATACATCTAAATTGTCCAACAATAACATCGGTGTGGTATCCGAAAACGGTAAGTTGAATGTTAAACTCGCTAAAGAGTTGACTGGCTTAACAAGTGTAACAACTGGCGCTACAACCATTAATAACGAAGGTTTAACAATTGGTGGTAAGAAATTCGTTACAGCTAACGGTTTTGATGCTAACAATACACAAATCAAAAACGTAAAAGCTGGTACTGACGGTAATGATGCAGTTAACTTGAATCAATTGAATGAAGTTAAAAATGCATCTAACACTACAGTAGAAGGTAGTGAAAACATCAATGTTAACTCCACAGTAGATCCTAATACACAAGCTAAAACTTACAAAGTAGTGTTGAAAGACAATGTAACTTTAGGTTCTGGCAATAATGCAATCAACATCAATGGCACTACTGGTATCGTGAAAGCTGGTGACGGTGCTAATGCTGTGACTATCAATGGCACAAACGGCACTATCAACTCCGGTAAAGTGACTGTCAACGGTGCTGCTGGTACTGTAAACAACTTGACAAACATCACTTGGGATCCTGCTCATATCACAAGCGGTCAAGCTGCAACAGAAGACCAATTGAAATCTGTTGATAAGAAAATCACTGACAACAGCACTGACTTGACTAAGAAAGGCTTGAACTTCCAAGCTGATTCTGGCGAATTAATTCATAAAGATCTTGGCCAAACATTGGATGTTGTAGGTGGCATTTCTGATAAGGCTAAATTGTCTGACAACAACATCGGCGTTGTATCTGAAAACGGTAAGTTGAATGTTAAACTTGCAAAAGATTTAACAGGCTTGAACAGCGTAACAACTGGTCAAACAACTATCAACAACGATGGCTTGACAATCAACAACAAACAATTCGTTACAGCTAATGGCTTCAATGCTAACAATACGCAAATCAAAAACGTAACAGCTGGCGTAGAAGACAATGATGCTGTAAATGTTAAACAATTGAACGATGTAAAAGCTGCATCTAATACAAAAGTAGAAGGTAGCAAAAACATCAATGTTGATGAAACTGTAGATGCTGTAACAAAAGCTAAAACTTACACAGTTGCATTGAAAGACACTGTAACATTAGGTTCCGGTAATAATGCAGTCAACATCGACGGTACAAAAGGTATTGTAAAAGCTGGTGACGGCGCTAACGCAGTAACTATCAATGGCGTAACAGGCAACATCAATGCTGGTAAAGTGACTGTTAACGGTGCTACTGGTACTGTAAACAACTTGACAAATATCACTTGGGATCCTGCAAATATCACAAGTGGTCAAGCTGCAACAGAAGACCAATTGAAAATTGTTGATAAGAAAATCACTGATAACAGCACTGACTTGACTAAGAAAGGCTTGAACTTCCAAGCTGATTCTGGCGAATTAATTCATAAAGATCTTGGCCAAACATTGGATGTTGTAGGTGGCATTTCTGATAAGGCTAAATTGTCTGACAACAACATCGGCGTTGTATCTGAAAACGGTAAGTTGAATGTTAAACTTGCAAAAGATTTAACAGGCTTGAACAGCGTAACAACTGGTCAAACAACTATCAACAACGATGGCTTGACAATCAACAACAAACAATTCGTTACAGCTAATGGCTTCAATGCTAACAATACGCAAATCAAAAACGTAACAGCTGGCGTAGAAGACAATGATGCTGTAAATGTTAAACAATTGAACGATGTAAAAGCTGCATCTAATACAAAAGTAGAAGGTAGCAAAAACATCAATGTTGATGAAACTGTAGATGCTGTAACAAAAGCTAAAACTTACACAGTTGCATTGAAAGACACTGTAACATTAGGTTCCGGTAACACAGCTGTTAACATCGACGGTACAACTGGTATCGTAAAAGCTGGTAACGGTGCGAATGCAGTAACTATCAATGGTGTAACAGGCAACATTAATGCAGGTAAAGTTCTAGTTAACGGTGCAAACGGTACTGTAAACAACTTGACTAACAAAACTTGGACTCCAGGAAATATTGTTTCTGGTCAAGCTGCAACAGAAGATCAATTGAAAGTTGTAGATAGCAAAATCGATAAGAACACTGAAGACTTGACTAAGAAGGGCTTGAACTTCCAAGCTGATTCTGGCGAAGTAATCCATAAAGACCTTGGTCAAACATTGGATGTTGTAGGTGGCATTACTGATAAAGCTAAATTGTCTGACAACAATATCGGTGTTGTATCCGAAAACGGTAAGTTGAATGTTAAACTTGCAAAAGATTTAACAGGTTTGAATAGCGTAACAACTGGTCAAACAACTATTAACAATAATGGTTTGACAATTGGTGGTAATACATTTGTTACAAATAACGGCTTCAATGCAAACAATACGCAAATCAAAAATGTTAAAGCTGGTACAGAAGATAGCGATGCTGTTAACCTTAAACAATTGAACGAAGTAAAAGCTGCGTCCGATACTAAGGTAAAAGGTAGCAAGAACATTCATGTTGAAGAAGAAATCAACGATCTTACAAAAGCTAAAACATACACTGTAAACTTGAAAGACACAGTGACATTGGGCTCCGGCAATACATCAGTTCATTTCGATGGTACAACAGGTATCATTAGAGCTGGCGAAGGTGCTAATGCTGTAAATATCAATGGTACAAACGGTACAATCAACTCCGGTAAGGTAACTATCAACGGTGGTTCTGGTACTGTTAACGATTTGACTAACAGAACTTGGGATCCTAATAAGATCACTAACGGTCAAGCTGCAACAGAAGATCAATTGAAAGTTGTAGACAACAAAATTGATAAAAATACTGAAGACTTGACTAAGAAAGGCTTGAACTTCAAAGGCGACTCTGGAGATAAAATTCATAAAGATCTTGGCGATACATTGAATATTACTGGTGGCGAAGCTGATGCTTCTAAACTTTCAAATGGTAATATCGGTGTAGTTAATGAAAACGGCAACTTGAACGTTAAACTCGCTAAGAACCTTAAAGGTCTTGATTCCGTAACTGTTGGTTCCGATCCAAACAAACAAGTTGTTCTTGATGATAAGGGCGTATCTGTAGGCGGTAAAACATACATTTCTAACGAAGGCTTAAACGCAAATAATCAAAAGATTACTAACGTGGCAGCTGGTGTAAATGATACAGATGCAGTTAACGTTCAACAGTTAAAGAGCAGCATGGCGGCGGCAACTACAACAGTGAAAGCTGGCGATAGCGGCAATACAACTGTAACATCTACAACAAATGCGGATAAGTCCAAAACATACACTGTAGATATCAAAAAAGACTTGAACTTACGCAGTGTGATTACCACTACTGACGATAAGAAATTCTCTACTGTAACAAACGGTGTAGGTGTTACAAGCACTGATACATTAGGCAATACAACTGCTCTTACTGCAGGTAATGTAAAAGTATCTGATAGCCAAAATAATTCAACACAAACAACAGCTAATGGTGTGCTTGTAGATAATCCAACTAAGGCCACTGAATTGACTGCTAATGGTGTTGTAACTACTGATAAAAAGGACAAGAGAACAAGTACAACTGCAGATGGCATGGTAGTGACATCCGGTATGGGTGGTACTAAAGTAACTACTACTGTTAGCAGCAACGGTGTTGCAATTACTACTCCTCCAGCAGGTCAAGGTTCCCCTAAAGATGGTACTGGTGCAGTAACATTGACTAAGGACGGCTTGAATAATGGTGGTAATAAAGTTGTTAACATGGCAAGCGGTTATGGCGAAGGCGAAGATATCAACAATATTGCTGATAATAGCAGCAGCTTAACAAATGGTGCTAACATCGGTGACTTGAAGAAAGGTATCGACGGCCTTAAGAAAGCTGGCTTAGACTTTGCAGGTGATAAAGGCGAATTCCATCGTGACCTAGGTCAAAAAGTGACTGTTAAAGGTGGCGTTACTGATGAAAGCAAACTTTCCACTGCAAACAATATCGGTGTTATTTCCGATAACAACGGCAGCTTGAATGTTCGTTTGGCAAAAGATATTACTGGTATCAACTCCATTACAACTATGGATAACTCTGGTCATACAACTGTGACAAACGGTAACGGTATCACAATTAAGAATAATGGTGGTGGCAGCGTATCTTTAACAAGCTCTGGTTTGAACAACGGCGGTAATAAGATTACTAACGTGGCTCCAGGCGAAATTAGCTCCACTTCTACTGATGCTGTTAATGGTTCCCAACTTAATCGTGTTGCAAATAGCATGAATAATGTTATAAACGAAGTTCGTCAAGTTGGTGCGATGTCCTCCGCATTGTCCGCATTGAAACCTATGGCTTATGACCCTTACGAACCTACTCAAATTATGGCAGGTTACGGTAACTACCGTGGCGACTCCGCATTGGCATTAGGTGTGGCTCATTATAAAAATGAATCCATGATGTTACATGCTGGTGTAGCTTGGGCAGGCAGCAATAGCCATATGATGGCAAATGCTGGTGTAACTTGGAAAGTAGGTAACAGAGACGGCGAAGCAGAAACTGCAGATCGTTATCGTAAAGGACCTATCAGTTCTACATATGCAATGCAACGTGAACTTGCTGCAATGAAAGCTGAAAATCAAGGATTAAAAGGTGAAGTAGCTGATTTGAAAGCTGAAAATGAACAAATGAAAGCTAATATTGCTGCAATGATGGCAAGACTAGGTTTATAATACGTTCATACTGAACATTACGGGTTGAGGATTCCCTTTTGGGGGTCCTCCCACCCGATTTAATTCGTTGATAGAAAAGAGGAATATATAATGAAAAAATCCACTTTGCTTGCTTTCACAGCGGCAGTATTATTCGGCAGTGGCGTATTCCATGTTAATGCGGCATCTGCTACATATGATGATCCATTGCTTTTACCAAATCCGGCTAAAGTGCCTACAACAGGTTCTGTTGTATTGGTTCCTGTGGCTAGCCCTCAGGCTGTGCAAGGTATCCATGAATTTGTGAAAGCATGGGAAAATGCGGAAAAACATATTGCTTTAGCTGAAAGCAAAAAGAATAATCATCAAGCGTTAACTAAAGAAGAAGCTAAATGGTTACATTCTAAAGATAAGCATAATTATGCTGATTATTTCCGTAAACATTCTTTAGGTTATGTACATGGCCAAGAAACTGCATTGAACTGGAATGGTGAAAACCGTAATAAAAACGAGTATAGCTATTACACATTCCCTAAATATGATAAGGACCAAGGTTACACAAATAGCTATGGTTACAATGTATTGCGCAGCATGGTTGATCGCATGAATGAATTGCTTCAAAAACAAAAGGCCGTTGGCGGTCCTTTGACTGATGAAGAAGCACAAGCATTGGAAGATGCTATGCTTGATATCATGGCTCAAGATCAAGAACATGTATCTAATGAAGAATTGCGTTATTACATGAACGAAGCAGTTTGGTTTGCTACAAAACAAACTGTAAAAAATATGTCTGCAGAAGAACCTTCTGTTGGCGATATGCACGAAATCAACCTTCGTGAAGCGATTCAAACAGATAACTAATTATCTAATACATATATAATTAAATCTTTATATGTATAACTTTTGTTGTATAGAGTATGCAGATGCAATACCTTATATATAAAAGTTTTTAATATGCAGTGTTGAGACGCAAATAAGGGATTCTATAAATACACTGTTATATAGGCAAGAAGCCGCAACAGAATGCAATATGTATTCTTGTTGCGGCTTCTTTTTATTTTAAATTCTCCTTATATGATATGTGTGGAAACGTGATATAACTCAAGTTTTAAATTTGTAAAATTAGGCTGTGAAAGTGTGTAAAAATAATGGCAAAAATTTTCTGAAATTTATAGTAAAATTTGCCCAAATTTTGTTGACATCAGTATATGGAAATGTTATTATATTCAAGTACCCCATATGAAGGGGCACAGATCTTTGAAAACTGAACAATGATAGGTAATCAATCGAAATGATTGAACATATGCCAGAGTGCGGGTTTTGACATAGTCAAAACCAACCATAAT
>ERZ652168.203-NODE-203-length-22836-cov-5.92647_pt1 | contig 22836 bp, 16 predicted proteins | sample MGYA00514763_ERZ652168 | MGnify/ENA metagenome assembly ERZ652168
GTCGCGCATGATTTCCAGCATCCGCTCGCGGCGGCGGGCGGAAAAGATGCCATCGCAGGTATCCGCCAGCCCATCAAGATGGAACCCGCCGGTCAACAGCGCCAGCGCCAGCACGCCGAGCAGCGCGGCGAGCGGGCCGCCGCACCACGGCTGGAGCAGCATCACAACGGCGCCAGCAATCGCCCCCAGCAGCAGCCCCACCAGGGGGAATGTGATGATACTGCGTTGATATTGCTCAATTTCCAGCCCCTGAGATAAACGCGCCGGGACCGGCAGGCGGCTGATAAATGATAATGCGGCAAAAAAAGACTTAATCATTGAGTGATGACTCCTGTCGATAAACCTCGCGGCAGCGGTTATTCACCCCCGCCACCGACCGTGACCTGACTTATCCGCGCGGCTGCCGCGCGGATAAAGCCTGCCCGCGTTCTTCCAGCCGCCAGTGGGCAAGCCGGGTATCACGATGGTGTTGAATGCGCGCGGCCATTTGGTTGTCGGAGAGCCGGGAGGTAGCGATGAAGATCGCCGAAACGAAAGAGTTGAGTAAAGATTCGGCGTCGCGGCGTTGGCCGCTAAGCGCGTCGCCGGTCATCAGTATCATCGCGGCGGCACCTGTTGCAGGGACAGCATGAGATAAACCCTTCCGATATCAATATGTTTACGGCGGAAGTATACCAAATTCCTGGGTAAAGGTTCAGCGTCGCGCGGGCGGTTTTGCTAAGAAACTGTGAGGTCACGCAAGAGGAAGAAGAGGAACTCCGGCAGCGAGCGCCGCCGGAGCGTATTAACGGGGCTTACTCGGCAGATTTATCTTCGACTTTCGCTTCGCCCATCGCTTTCAGCTTTTTAGAAATATCGCGACGTTCTTTGGAGATCTCGGCGTTTTTGATGATGTAATCGTCAACGCGATCTTCGTAATCGCTCTTCATGCTGGCGATGATGCCCTGAATAGCTTCAACGCTCATGCCCGGCTTAATGTAGTCGCTCAGGTTGTCCAGCAGCAGGACGCGCTTCTGGTTATCACGGATCTTTTTCTCAACGTCCTGAATTTCACGCTGCAGTTTGTTCTTACGACGGTACAGGCGAACAAACTCCAGTACGTCCTGGAAAGAAGGCTTAGTTGTTTCCATTTTTATACCCCTAATATTTGAGATTCGGATTCGCTAAAGCGACTGCTACATAGGGCTAACATAACTGTTAGCAGCCGCTGATGACAATGTTTTTTCCTTTGCCGTTATCATAACCCTAAACGCTGCTGAATCGAAGCAAGCGATGGAAAAACCACGCGAGTCTGGTCTTTATTTACGCAACGCACGGCAGATTAAATGCGACAGCAGTTCGAGCTGGCGCGCCAGCTCGATAGTTAACCAGACATATCCGTGAATAGGCGTTTCGGAGAAATTATCGTCCTGCTGCTCTTTGATGAGCTGGCGCAGTTCGGCAACGATGTCGTTCAGCTTTTCATTATTGGCCAGAATCGGCTGCGGATTGCCTTCATACAGCGCGTGGGCGATGGTCAGCAGCGTTTGCTGGGTCATCTGCTGGGTTTCGCGCAGCGTATGGGCGTTAAGCATCACGAAGTGGCCGGGACGCGACGCCCAGTAGGCGTTGATTTGCAGCTCCAGCATGCACACCAGGTTACGGCTGACGGTCTGGATCGCCTCAAAGATGGCCTTCTGAATATGCGTCTCTTTGCTGGCGGGGGTAATTAATCCGCGCATTTTCACCACGTCGTTAAGCACCTTCTGCATACGCTTTTCCAGACGCGGACGCTCAACGAGGTTCGGCGAGAAGCCCGCCTGATACAGACGGTTGAAGGCGGTGACGTAGCTGGCCATCTGAATGCGCCAGTGCAGAAAGGCCCGCTGCGGCCAGATACCGGTAAACAGCATCGCCAGCAGGGAACCGAAGATCACGTCGCCGCTTCGCCACAGCGCGGTGGTCATGTCGCCCGGCGGCGCGCCAACCACCACCGCCAGGGTGATGCCGATCAGCAGCGCCTGGTAGGGCTTCTTGCCCAGCGCCAGCCAGCCGCAGAGGAACATCGCCACCGCGCACCACAGCAGCATAATGGGCAGCGAGATGAGCTCCAGCTTGAGCGCCACCAGCCCGAGCGCCGAGCCAAGGATCGTGCCGCCGATACGTTCAAACGCGCGCGGTACGACGTTTCCCCAGAAGGAGATAGGCCCCATCACCACCACAAGGGTGATGAGGGGCCAGGTGCCTTCAGGAACGTTAAGCAGGCGCACCAGCACAAAGGTGAGCACAAAGGCCAATGCTATTCGCACGCCATGGACGATGCGGTAATGGCGATACAGCCGAATTTCAAATGGCTTAAGTGATTTATCCGCGCGCACAACCTACTCCGACACAACGAAAAGGCCAATTGTAACTGCTTTTTCGCCGCAAGCATCACGCGAATGTAATAAACCTTGTCAAGCGAAGGGACAATGTTCTACTTCGCCGCCGGCTCGACCGCGATATACATATCAATATCCCAGTAGCCATCCTGGTTACCATCGTTGAGATAGACTTCAAAACAGGGCTTCATCGCCATCTGATGGGTTTTGCTTTCCATCAGGCTCTCGAAGAACTGGTACCACGGCGTCGCAAAGTCAAAATTCTCGACTCTGGCACGGGCAACCGCATAATCCCCGCCGGCGATTTCGGTCATCATCACGCCTTCGCTACCCTCAGGAACCTGGTAGTCGTCCGCCACCGTGACGGCGGTATCGCAGCGCAGCTTTTCCGCCGGGACTTCGTCCGGGTTGTCGTAGTAAACGGCCACCCACTCCTGCGCCGGCACCTGGCTGTTATCGACCCACATCATCAGCTGTTCAAACCCCTGTTTTACCGTCTGCTCCCAGGGACCGACCAGATGAAAACCAGCAATTTTCTTCTTGCCTACGGATTTAACGTTATAGTCCATGCTGCCTCCTCTGTTGATAAAATACTGTATTTATATACATGTAAATTAGCAGTACTATCACCCATAGTATGTGCGGCAATTCACAAATCCACGCGGCAAGAAGATGAAAAAATCGCCGCCATTCGATTATAAACTGAACGGCAGCTCAACGCCGATGCTGGCCCCAACATCGTCGCTGGCGCTGTGGTTAGCATCGGTGTACCACAGGGAGGTATTCAGGCGTACCGTCGGCATAACATCGCCGCTCCAGCCAAGCTGTACGCCCTTCAGCGTATCGGCGCGCGGGAAGGCTTTATTGATTCGCTGGTTCTTCGGATTGACCTCAGCGTAGACCAGCCGCGCGCTCCAGCGCTGATTCTCTTCGGTTACCAGCTCCACCTTACCGGCATATAAACGCCCGTCGCCGCCCATCGCATCGCCCAGCGGATAGCCCTGCTGATAGTAGCCGTCTTTATAGATAAAGTGGTTATAGATGTAGTTGGTGCGGCCCATGTTAGAGCGGGTATCGTGGGCTTCCAGATACCAGTTAACCGCATTGCTGTTCCACTGGTGATGCCCTTCCACGCCGCCAAGATAGAGGTGCGCCGAGGGTAAATATCCGGCTTCGTCCTCGCCGATCATCTGGCCGTAAATGCTCACCGGCCAGCCGAGAGTAGGCGCCAGCTTCAGCTTGAAATCAAAACCGGCCAGCTGGTTGCCGGGATCGTCGGCCGAGTCGCCGGTGTTATCATTGCCGGTCAGGCCGTCCCAGAAGCTGCTGAATGAGGAAGGTCGCCCTTCGCCACCCCACTGCATGACGCGCGAGGCACCCAGCTCCAGCGAGGTGAGCGGTGAAAAAGTCAGGCGGCCACCGAAGATTTTGGTATGCGGTACGGCAGCGTACTGGCTCATCTGACTGGCGGAAAGCTGATACTGCCAGGGGCCAATCCAGCTCAGCCATGAGGTTTCCGGCGCCCGCTGTTCGGCGCGCTGCAGCAGAAAACCGGTCATCGGCCGCGCGGCATCGGAGCGGATCAGGCTACCTTCATAGCCCGGCCCCCACCACTGCGGGATTTGCCCGAACGCCAGCCACTGGTTCCACAGCTTAACCGCGCCGTATGCGCCGTTGGCGTTCACGCTCGAACCGTTACTGATGCGCTTGTCGCCTTCAACATTGCCCTGCAGGTGCAGATCCCACCATTCGCCGCTGTTGTTCAGGGCGAGAGAAAGCGACTGGTCGGCGGGGTAAGACTGGGCAAACCCCTGCGGCGTGCCCGGCTTATCAGTGGAGCTGTAGCCGGTGACGCGCAGGTCAGCTTTCAGCGCGCTTAATCGCTGATTTACCCGACCCAGTACCACCTGCTCTGCGGACGTTGTCGGATGGGCATTGGCCAGCGCGCGTTTAATCTCCTCTTCGCTCAGAGGCCAGGTCGACAGGCTCAACGAGAGGGTTCCACGGTCGGATAACCAGGCTAAATCATTGCGGAATTCGTTATCGGCCAGAACAAGGCCGGAGGCAAAACCAGAAGTGCTAAAAACGGCGAAAAGTCCCAGAGAAAGCGCACCACGCGCAAAGTATTTCATTTTCCCAGCTCCATTTATGGCGCACAAGCGCCAGGCTTTTTCCTGAAGGGTGACCGGGTAAGGTAATGGAGTGAAAGTAAACGAAGCGCCAACCGAAGCGGCATAATAATCAAACAGCTACGAGATGCCGCTCCGGGCGGAGCGGCGGAGAAGTTACAGTTTTTGATGCAGATAATCGCTAAATCGCGACAGCATGCCGCCCTTGCCAACGCTTTCCAGCGTCACCAGCGGCCAGTGGGCCACCACTTTATCACCATCGTAAAGGGAAATTTCGCCAACCCGCTGGTGGGCGGCGATCGGCGCTTCCAGCACTTTGTTATCCAGCACGTATTTGGCCTTAATACGCGAGACTTCCGACTTCGGCAGCGCTAACCAGAAGTCCTGATCGGTCCCCAGCTTAATCTGCTCTTTATCGCCATACCAGATACGCTCAACGCCGACCTGCTTGCCGTCCTGCAGAACCTGGACGGTATCGAAGTTTTGCTGGCCCCAGTGCAGCAGCTTCGCCGCCTGCTGTTCACGCCCTTTCGGGCTGTCGGCTCCCATCACCACCGCAATCAGCCGGCGCTGGCCGTCCACCGCGGAGGCAATCAGGTTGAAACCGGCGCCCGAGGTGTGGCCGGTCTTCAGACCATCGACGTTCATGGTCTTATCCCACAGCAGACCGTTGCGGTTCTGCTGGGTAATGCCGTTCCAGGTCAGGCTCTTCTGGCTGTACATATGGTAGACGTCCGGCTCGCCGTGAATAATCGCCCGCGAGAGCACCGCCAGATCGTAGGCCGAGCTGTGCTGACCCGGCGCGTCCAGACCGTGGACGGTTTCAAAATGGGTATCCTGCAAATGCAGTTTTTCCACGTAGCTGTTCATCAGCGCGACGAACTGCGGCTGGCCGCCGGCGACGTAGTCCGCCAGCGCCACGCAGGCATCGTTGCCGGAGTCAACGATCAGCCCGCGGCTTAAATCGCGTACGCTGACCCGATCGCCGGGCTTAAGGAACATCAGCGAAGAACCATTAAAGACCGGGTTACCCTGCGCCCAGGCGTCTTTCCCGACGGTGACGATATCGTCAAAGGTGATGCGATGGCTGTCGATAGCGCGATCGACCACGTAGCCGGTCATCAGTTTGGTCAGGCTGGCGGGATTGCGCTGCTGATGCTCGTTACCGGCGGTCAGGATCTGGCCGGTGGTGTAATCCATCAGTACCCAGGAACCGGCCTGAATAGAAGGAGGCGTCACGTTGACGGGAAAATCATTGGCGGCAAATGCGCAGGAAACGCTCGCAGCGAGCAAAGATACAGCAATAAAAAAACGGCCTTTCAACGGCATATCCTCTAAATTGACAGATTCGCCGTCCTTTTTACGGAACTTCTCGTTTCAAATCAGGGTTTAATTGCAAGAAAATATGACATCGCCGACGCGGGACAAAGGGGATACCCTTCTGATGGCCCGGCAAATCGTTTACCATGAAGGCTGCTCGCCACCAGGAATAATGAACAGATTATGCAAGATAGCGCCAGCCAGCCCGGATTTTTTCACTGTTACAAGTACCAAGCCCGAAAGACGACGCGCTAACTCGCTTAAATTCTGGTTAATTCTATTTAGTAAACACTTTGGTTCATCACTCCTGATTTACATTGCCGGATTATTATTCGGTCTCATAACGTTGATCATGGAGAGCACAGCTCCAGGCACTCCAAATTCTCCCCTCTTTTATCATCCCACTTCGATAGTAAAAATGATTCCCACAACAATTTTGCAAATTACTAAGAACAATGTTTAACATGAGTCTTCCCACCATATTGGAGAAGACTCTTATGAGATATACATTTTTTGAATGTTAAACAAAACCAACTACCTGCTTATTTAAGCCATCCCTTGCCTCTCAAGCAATCCGCGATAAATTTTGCGTTGACCTCTACTCCAGATAACATAGCTCCCTTCTTTACGCGATCTGAGGGATGTAGGTTATCCATCCTAAGCGTTGTGGGCGTTAAACCTTCAGATATATCCTTCAGATCCTGCGGATTATTTTTATTATAATGTGCGGAGAAATTCTGTAGTGCATCAAGTCCATTAACTAGACAATAATTATTAGGAAAACTATTTTTTATTTCCTCATTTACTTTATTAAGATTAAGGCGCCCAGGACTTCCATTGACTTCTTTCGTATATGGGAATTCAGGCATAACAATGAAATGATCCCCCACTTTAATCGTGGAAGCAATGCTTTTTATATCTCTAATAATAAAGCCCGCATTACCCCCAGCAGTATTTCTTCCCGCCCACAATATGTAAATCTTCTTAGTATTATTTTGTAACTTAGCCCCTTGCACTTCAGTGCCAGAATTAACTCTTGTTTCCTTTACTGGGAAAGCCTGAGATATCTTTTTAACAGGAATATCTTCCCCAGGTTCTTCTCGTATAAAAAAGAATCTTATCTTTCCATTTACTTTTTTCGATGAAAGAACCCCCTTTACTCCTACGTAAATAACTGCTGCATAAAATCCAGGCCACAGCGCACCATCCTCACTCATCACCCCATATGGGGTCAGTTCAACAGAGCTATCAGCAGGAATTATACCGCCCACAGGTGAAAAAAAGCCAGGTTCCCCCCCGGATATAAAGGCAGCTTCCTGGCTACTGCTACCACCTCTGGCAAAGTTATAAACCTTAAGTTTTGTTTCCTTAGATAAGGCCATAGTAAAATTTTTATTAGAAAGGAAAGAATGCCCGTATAAAACAAGAGCAGAATCTGGTTCTTTAACTTCTGGAGTTGCTAAACATACGCGCGGAAATATTATTACGTTACAAATAAATATAATAAATGCAGATTTCATTTGTTAATCTCCTGGAGACATCTCTTTAACCTATGGCTAGATTATGGTGTCTGTCAAGATGGCGTAATCCTAATCTAATAAATGAAGTTAGGCATAATCAATATTTACATGAGGTCAGTTAAGAGATAGCATTGTTGGCATTAATTGTAATTTGAATGCAAAAAGAGGGTTAAATGATTAGCATTCAGGTACTTAGGGGGATAGCAGCCCTGTTAGTTGTGCTCGTTCACTCTACGCTAAAGGCGCAGTCTGCAGGGCTCGGCGAAAGGGTTTTTGAAATAGGACACTCAGGTGTTGATCTTTTCTTCATCATCTCCGGATTCATTATGATGATGATCGGCGCTCGGGAAAATAACTTTTTCCTATTCATGTCGAAGAGGATTACAAGGGTTATCCCACTTTATTACATAATCACTACCTTTGCTCTTTGTATTTATTTATTCAACCCTTCATTAATCAATGGCAACAATGGGGTTATTTCAATACTACATTCGTATCTTCTAATACCTGCACAAGGTAAATCTTTCCTATTATCCGTAGGATGGACTTTGAGTTATGAAATGTTTTTTTATATTGTTTTTGCCTGTGTTGTCTTTATGAAAAGCAGTGCAAAGGGAGTGGTGGCATCGCTGATATTGATTGCTCTTATTCTTGCAGGAAATCAATCAAGCAATGTTATACTCCATAATTTCTTGTCAATTATACTCCTTGAATTTGCAATTGGGATAGGCTGTTTTTATTTCTATGACTACATGTCAAAGAGGTTATCTAATAGAAATGCTAAAGTATTAGCCTCCGCCTTTATCCTTATCGCAATAATTTACATAGCAGCCCAGCATGACCCATTTTTCACCTTATTCCAAAATAGAGTTTTAGAACTAGCAATCCCAATGATGTTTATTTTCTTGGCGTTCTGTCTATGCGAATATCAGTTTAAGGCTTTTAGAGACAAAGCACCAATAAAAATTATGTCATATATTGGCGATGCTTCCTATTCACTTTATCTAACTCATTTATTTGCTCTTGGTTTAATTTCAAAAATATTCAGTAAGTTTGAGATAGAAAACTATTTCATTTTCGTTGCAACTTGTGTTGTAGGTTCTGTCATTGGCGGTGCTGTATGCTATGAGATTGTAGAGAAGAGAATTACCGCGATACTTAGAAATACAATTTACAGAAAACCTAAAAAACTTAATAGCGACATTTAATCACGGAATCGAAACATGGCACTGTTACTTTTTTCTTTTATCTGCTTGTTTTACCTCGGGTTTGGCTTTGCCTACATGTCGTATCAGGAACTATCACCTCTTGGTGCTATGGGGATGAGTGGAATTCCTGGCGACGTCCTGACGGTTTTTTTTGTTGGTTACATATCGGTAGTAATTGGATATGCGTTTGCAACAAGAAGGAAAGTTCCAAGACTTAGGACTATATCTAACCCTTACTTTATGCATTTTGCATCCTACATTTATTTAATGTTGGCATTAGCTATGTTTTTTGCCGGAATCAGTTTCTATGGAGGGTATTTTGGGTTTATTTCTACCCCATACTCAGCAATCATCGATAGCTCAGACAATGAGGTTAAAGATGTTTTGATTTCAACATCTGGCCTCCTTTCTGTTTTTTCTATTTTGTGTGCATTTTCTGGTGGAAGGTCTAAAGCTATAAGATACACTGTTTACATTCTCTCCTTATTCATATTGCTTTCCATCTTCGTACAAGGGCGAAGGGAAACAACTATGTTATTCCTGATGACAATAATGTCATATAAGTTTATCGGTGAAGGATTGAAATTCCGTAACCTTTTAAAAGCTGTAATAATAGCTGCACTTATTGCTTTAGTCGCTGGTTTTGGCTTATATATTCGAGCATCAGGAGATACTTCCGGTGGCTCTGTTTTGACAGCAATAAACTATGCTGTTTTGTATGAGACACACTTTACAATAGCAACATTGGGCAATGAGATCAGAACTCATTTCTATGATGGTAGGGATTACCAAGGATTTCTTAACCTGCTACAACCAGTATTATTTGTAGTCCCAAGCTTTATTTTTTATATCGTTGGCCTAGACAAGCGCGAAGCTCTTGGCATGATAACTACAGAGCCAAAAATTTATGATGATAAAGGTGGGAGTTTTCTTTTCACTCAGGCAGTGCATTCATTTGGCTATACAGGTGTCATAATAGATGGCTTAGTAGTCGGTTTCTTACTGGCTTATTTCTATCAAATAGCGCGTAGTAAAAATCTAATATTTTTCCATTTCCCATTAGTTTCTCTCGTTCTTGTAGCTATTAGGAAAGATGTCACCTATGGCATTAAGTACATATCTCTCCAATTCATGATACTGTTCCTGATAATTTTAATATATAAAATATTGCCCAAGAAAAAATCATAGTAAAAGACCACCTTCTGAATAGGTGGCTTTTGATAATGCCCCTGTAAGGGGGCTATTGTCACCTTCCGATGATTACTCTAGCAATTCCATCTGCTGTTCATACGTTTGTTCCGTTTTATCCTGATGCCTCACATATCGTCTGATAATCTCTTTATTCACTCCCACCGTATCGACAAAGTAGCCTCGGGACCAAAAATGGTTCCCCATAGCTTCTTCCTGATATGTGGAAAACGGTTATAAAGCCTGATGGCACTGCGTCCTTTTAGATGGCCCATCAGAGTTGATATCGAGATCTTTGGTGGAATGATGACGACCAGATGTACATGATCGGGCTGAACATTTAGCTCCAGAACCTCACAATCCTTTATTCCACAGAGGATATAGATCGTCCTGTACAGCTCCTTACCCAGCTTATCTTTCAGGATCCTGAATCGGTACTTGGGTGTCCAGACTATGTGGTATTTGCAACGCCGATATACATGTGATGAACTCCTGTAAAGTCCCCTGTCGGTTTGTCTCCTTTTACATGTGGTGAGTAAGCAGAGATATTCCGACATGGGCATTCTTCAGGCTTTAAGCAATCACCACCTCCCTAGGAGGTGGTTTAGGGATGACAATAAAACCGGGGCGGGGTCAGTCCATTCAGCGGTTTTTCATTCATATATTTATTTTTATAGATCTTTTTTATCAGGCTTCTAGAAATATTCTTAGCTAGATTGGTCACTTCCCTTTTCAATTATATCAGAGCCTAAGCGATGAACCTGCCCCATCTTATTGATTAATACATCATGATGTTAGTTAGCAACGTTAAGATATCGCCTCGTGAAAAAGCTTTTTACCGACGAAGAGATCATCATTATGCTCCACATTGCCGAAAGCTTTGCCGTGAGCAAGCGATCTCAGATGCGAGCTCCTTCATCTGTTGCAAGAAGCTTCACGACATTGAACCAGAAGAAGTAAAGCGTCTAAAATTATCCGAACCAAGGAACGCCCACCCCACAAAGCTAATAGCAAAACTATATTGGCTCAAGGAGAGGCTTCAGGTGACTTTGGGCCGAAAGTTCTATCGCCAAACCAGACGTGGGAAACCGAGTAGTAATGCATAAGGTGAAACTTATGCCCATCCATATCAACCGCTTCCGGCGAACTCGGATATAGTTTACCATGAATAATACGCGATGAGAGTGCCGCTTGTAGCCATCATGGTTTGGTGCAATCAAAAGTAAATACTCATTACTTACCTGGTAAGTTAGATCATATGTGCAACAGTAAACAGCACAGGACAAAATTAAATAATGACAGACGGTGAACAACATTCCTTTCTCTTTCACGATTACGAGACCTTCGGCACCAGCCCCTCGCTCGACAGACCGTCGCAGTTTGCCGCCATCCGCACCGATGAAGACCTGAATATCGTCGGCGAACCCGAAGTCTTCTACTGCAGGATCGCCGATGACTATCTGCCGCAGCCACAGGCGGTCATGGTCACCGGGATAACGCCGCAGGAGGCGAACGCCAGGGGCGACAACGAAGCCGTTTTCGCCCGCCGCGTTCACGATCTGTTCACGGTGCCAAAAACCTGTATCGTCGGCTATAACAACGTGCGCTTCGATGACGAAGTGACGCGCAATATCTTCTATCGTAATTTTTACGATCCCTACGCCTGGAGCTGGCAGCACGACAACTCCCGCTGGGATCTGCTGGACGTGATGCGCGCCTGCTATGCGCTGCGCCCCGAAGGGATCAACTGGCCGGAAAACGAAGAGGGCTTACCGAGCTTCCGGCTGGAGCATCTGACCGTCGCTAACGGCATCGAACACAGCAACGCCCACGATGCGATGGCCGACGTTTACGCCACTATCGCCATGGCGAAGCTGGTGAAAACCCAGCAGCCACGCCTGTTCGACTATCTTTACGCTCACCGCAACAAGCGTAAGCTGGCGACGCTGATTGACGTGCCGCAAATCAAACCGCTGGTGCATGTTTCCGGTATGTTCGGCGCGGCGCGCGGCAACACCAGCCTGGTCGCCCCGCTGGCGTGGCACCCGGACAACCGTAACGCGGTGATTATGGTCGACCTGGCCGGAGATATCGCTCCCCTGCTGGAGCTCGATGCCGACACCCTGCGCGAGCGGCTGTATACGCCGAAAAACGAGCTGGGCGACCTGCCCGCGGTGCCGATTAAGCTGGTCCACCTGAATAAATGCCCGGTACTGGCGCAGCAAAACACCCTGCGTCCGCAGGATGCCGACAGGCTGGGCATCAATATCCAGCGCTGTCTGGAAAACGCCCAGCTGCTGCGGGCCAATCCGCAGGTACGCGAGAAAGCGGTGGCGATTTTTGCCGAAGCGGAGCCGTTTGTGCCGTCTGATAACGTCGATACGCAGCTGTATAACGGCTTTTTCAGCGATGCCGACCGCGCGGCGATGAAAATCGTGCTCGAAACTGAGCCGCGCAACCTGCCGGCGCTGGATATCACCTTCGCCGATAAGCGTATCGAGCGCCTGCTGTTCAACTATCGCGCGCGCAACTTTCCCGGCACGCTGGATGAAGCCGAGCAGCAGCGCTGGTTAGAGCACCGTCGCCAGGTCTTTACGCCGGAGTTTTTGCAGGCCTACGCCGATGAGCTGCAGATGCTGTACCAGCAGTATGCGGACGATAAAGAGAAGCTGGCGCAGCTGAAGGCGCTGTGGCAGTACGCGCAGGATATTGTTTGATTGGCAGAAATTCCCGGGTTGCGGCTAACGCCTTATCCGGGCTACAAACGATGGCAGGACTCGTAGCCCGGGCAAGACGCCTCGCGTCGCACCCGGGAACGTTGCTTATCCTTTGGCGCGGCTGGCGATAATCGCCTCAGCCACGTTGCGCGGGGCTTCCGCGTAGTGGTGGAACTCCATGCTGTAGGTCGCCCGGCCCTGGGACATTGAACGCAGCGTGGTGGAATAGCCAAACATCTCGGCCAGCGGCACGTCGGCGCGGATAATCTGGCTGCCGAACCGCTCCTCCATCCCCTGCACCATTCCGCGACGGGAAGAGAGATCGCCCATGATATTCCCGGCGTACTCTTCCGGGGTCTCCACTTCCACGTGCATCACCGGTTCAAGAATAACCGGGTCGGCCCTGCGCGCCCCTTCCTTGAAGCCAAATATCGCCGCCATCCGGAAAGCCATCTCCGACGAGTCGACGTCGTGATACGAACCAAACGTCAGGGTCGCCTTGATATCCACCACCGGATAGCCCGCCAGCACGCCGGTGCCCATCGCTTCGCGCAGCCCTTTTTCCACTGAAGGGATGTACTCGCGCGGCACCACGCCGCCTTTGGTCGCGTCCTCAAACACGAAACCGCTTCCCGGCTCCAGCGGTTCAAGGGTCAGCACCACGTGACCGTACTGCCCTTTACCGCCGGACTGGCGGACAAATTTGCCTTCCACCTCTTTGACCGTTTTGCGGATCGTCTCGCGATAGGTCACCTGCGGACGACCGATATTCGCCTCGACGCCAAACTCACGCTTCATCCGGTCGACGATAATCTCCAGATGCAGCTCGCCCATCCCGGAAACGATTGTCTGGCCGGACTCCTCGTCAGTATGCAGACGAAACGACGGATCTTCCGCCGCCAGCCGCTGCAGGGCGATACCCATTTTCTCCTGATCGGCTTTGGTTTTCGGTTCAATCGCCAGCGAAATCACCGGCTCCGGAAACTCCATTCGTTCAAGGGTAATCACCGCATCCGGGTCGCACAGCGTGTCGCCGGTGGTGACATCCTTCAGGCCGACGCAGGCGGCAATGTCCCCGGCGTGCAGTTCATCCACCTCATGGCGATCGTTGGCCTGCATCAGCACGATGCGTCCGATGCGCTCTTTCTTACCTTTCACCGGATTCCACACCGCATCGCCTTTTTTCAACGTCCCGGAATAGACGCGGATAAAGGTCAGCTGTCCGACGTAGGGGTCGGTCATCAGCTTGAAGGCCAGCGCCGAGAACGGCTCGTCGTCGCCCGGATGACGTTCAGCGGGCCGCCCTTTCTCATCCACGCCCTGAATCGCCGGGATATCCAGCGGCGACGGCATCAGCTCAACCACCGCATCGAGCATCCGCTGCACGCCTTTGTTTTTAAACGCGCTGCCGCACAGCACCGCCTGGATTTCCCCCTTCACCGTGCGCTGGCGCAGACCGGCGACGATCTCCGCCTCGTCCAGCTCACCGGTTTCGAGATATTTGTCCATCAGTTCGTCGCTGGCTTCCGCCGCCGCCGAGACCATTTTCTCCCGCCACAGCCGGGCGGTTTCCACGAGGTCGTCAGGCACCGGCGCATAGCTGAAGGTCATCCCCTGGGTGGCGTCGTCCCATAAAATGGCGCGCATTTTGATGAGATCCACCACCCCGGTGAAGTGCTCTTCGGCGCCAACCGGGATCGCAATCGGCACCGGATTGGCCTTCAGGCGATCGATCATCATCTGCACCACGCGGAAAAAGTCCGCGCCGGGGCGGTCCATCTTATTGACGAAGGCCAGCCGCGGAACGTGGTATTTATTCGCCTGCCGCCAGACGGTTTCCGACTGCGGCTGCACGCCGCCGACGGAGTCGTAAACCATCACCGCGCCGTCCAGGACGCGCATAGAGCGTTCCACTTCGATGGTGAAATCCACGTGCCCGGGGGTATCGATAATGTTTATCCGGTGCGGCTCAAAGCTGCGGTCCATGCCGGGCCAGAAGCAACTCACCGCCGCGGAGGTAATGGTGATCCCGCGCTCCTGCTCCTGCGCCATCCAGTCGGTGGTTGCCGCGCCATCGTGTACTTCCCCCAGCTTGTGGCTCATCCCGGTATAAAACAGGATGCGCTCGGTGGTGGTGGTTTTGCCGGCATCGATATGCGCGGAGATACCGATGTTGCGATAACGTTCGAGGGGGATGGGTCGGGGCATGATGCGTCCTTAGTCATTGTGACTGTTAACAGGCGGCCGGAATTGGCCGCCGTTCAGATAACGGCATCTATCATAGTACAACTGTACGAGTATATTCGAACTATTTTTGCTATCGTTACTATTGGTGAAGCTGCGACGACGCGCGTGGCTTTAGAAAAGCAGTTTCGGTATATTACCGGCCAGCCGCCGATACGGGCCGCTGCTCATGGAGCTGCGCCGCCGCCGACACAGGAATAGTATGATCGCCAATCACCCCGAACGTGAACAAATTCGCCTCGAAAATGTCCTTTTCGCCCTCGGTAACCCGCTGCGGCTTGAGATTATCCGCATCCTTGCCGACGGCAGCGAGCAGAGCTGTAACGCCCTGCGTCATGAAGATGTGGCGAAGTCGACCATGACCCACCACTGGCGCGTCCTGCGCGACAGCGGTGTGATCTGGCAGCGGCCACAGGGGCGGGAGAATTTGATTTCGCTGCGCCGGGAAGATTTAGACGCGCGCTTTCCCGGCCTGCTGGATACGCTGCTTAAGGTCATGCAGCAAGATAACTAAAGGCCTGCGCGCCGGCCTCTACTCCTCACCGGCCAGCCGCCGATACTGGGCAAAGCGGGCGCGCGCATCCTCCTCGGTTCTGCTAAAAAGCGCATCCGCGAGATGCGGCGTCGTTTTGTGCAGCGAGGCGTAGCGCACTTCGCCAAGCAAAAAGTCGCGGAAGCTCTCCTCCGGCTCTTCGGAATCGAGCATAAACGGCGTCTTGCCCTCCGCTTCCCGCTGCGGATGATAGCGCCACAGGTGCCAGTATCCCGCCTCAACCGCCCGTTTCGCCTCGCGCTGGCTGCAGCGCATACCGGCTTTCAGGCCGTGGTTAATGCAGGCGGCGTAGGCAATCACCAGCGACGGTCCCGGCCAGGCTTCGGCCTCGGCGATCGCGCGCAGCGTCTGATCTTTATCGGCGCCCATCGCGACCTGGGCCACGTACACATTGCCGTAGCTCATCGCCATCATGCCAAGATCTTTTTTCCGCGTGCGTTTGCCCTGCGCGGCAAACTTCGCGATGGCCGCCACCGGGGTCGATTTAGACGACTGCCCGCCGGTATTGGAGTAAACCTCGGTATCAAACACCAGAATATTCACGTCTTCCCCGCTCGCCAGCACGTGGTCGAGACCGCCGAAGCCGATCTCGTAGGCCCAGCCGTCGCCGCCGAAAATCCACTGCGACCGGCGCACAAAATAGTCGCGGTTCTGCCATAGCTGCTCCAGCAGCGGCACGCCCTCTTTTTCCGCCGCCAGCCGTTCGCTGAGCCGGTCCGCGCGCTCGCGGGTCCCCTCGCCTTCATCCTGCTTCGCCAGCCACTGGCGCATTGCGTCGCTAAGTTCGTCGCTGACCGGTAGCGCCAGCGCGGCGGTCATATCATCGGCGATTTGTTGACGCACCGCCTGGCCGCCGAGCATCATGCCGAGGCCAAACTCCGCGTTATCCTCAAATAGCGAGTTCGCCCATGCCGGACCGTGGCCGCGGTGGTTGGTGGTATAGGGAATCGACGGCGCGCTGGCTCCCCAGATTGAAGAGCAGCCGGTGGCGTTAGCGATCAGCATCCGGTCGCCAAACAGTTGGGTTATCAGGCGGGCATAAGGCGTTTCTCCGCATCCCGCGCAGGCGCCGGAAAACTCCAGCAGCGGGGTTTCAAACTGGCTGCCTTTGACCGTCGTCTTCCGGAACGGATTGCTCTTCGGCGCCAGCGCCAGCGCATAGTCCCAGACCGGCGCCATCTGGCGCTGGCTATCAAGAGACTGCATTTTTAACGCCTTGCCGCGCGAAGGACAGATATCCACACAGTTGCCGCAGCCGGAGCAATCCAGCGGCGAAATAGCCAGATGGTAGTGGTACGCCTTCGCTCCCTGAGCGGGTTTGCTCAGCAGCCCGGCCGGGGCGGCGTCCTGCTCTTCGCCGTTGAGCAGCGCCGGGCGGATCGCCGCGTGGGGGCAGATAAAGGCGCACTGGTTACACTGCGTGCAGCCCTCCGGCTGCCAGACCGGCACTTCCAGCGCGATCCCGCGTTTCTCCCAGGCGGCGGTGCCCGAGGGGAAGGTGCCGTCTTCCATGCCGACAAACGCGCTTACCGGCAGCTGGTCGCCGCACTGGCGGTTCATCGGCTGCAGAATATCGCGGATGAAATTCGGCATCATGGCTGAAGCCTGCGCCACGGGCTCATCCAGCGTCGCCCAGTGTGCCGGAATCGTCACCTGATGCAGCGAGGCCATGCCCAGCTCGATCGCCCGCTGGTTCATCTCGATCACCGCCGCCCCTTTGCTGCCGTAGCTTTTTTCAACCGCCTGCTTGAGGTAATCCGCCGCGGTCTGCGGGTCGATAATTGCCGCCAGCTTAAAGAACGCCGCCTGCATCAGCATATTAAAGCGCCCGCCCAGCCCGAGCTCGCGGGCGATATCCACGGCGTTCAGGGTATAAAAATGGATATTTTCCCGCGCCAGATAGCGTTTGAAGCTGACCGGCAGATGCTGCTCCAGCTCCGCATCGGACCAGCTGCAGTTGAGTAAAAACGTCCCGCCCGGCTTTAACCCATCCAGCAGGTCATAGCGCTCCACGTAGGACTGCTGCGAACAGGAGATAAAATCGGCCCGATGGATCAGGTAGGGCGAATTGATCGGCCGGTCGCCGAAGCGCAAATGCGAAACGGTAATGCCGCCGGATTTTTTCGAGTCATAGGAAAAGTAGGCCTGCGCGTAGAGCGGCGTTTTGTCGCCGATGATTTTGATCGCGCTTTTATTGGCCCCGACGGTGCCGTCCGAGCCCATGCCCCAAAATTTACAGGCGGTGATGCCATCATGCGAGACCGCCAGCGTCTGCTGGCGCGGGGGCAACGAGGTAAAGGTAACATCATCGACAATGCCGAGGGTAAAGCCGTCCATCGGCAGCGGTTTATTGAGGTTGTCAAAGACCGCCGCGATATCGTTGGGCAGAACGTCCTTACCGCCAAGCGCGTAGCGGCCGCCGACAATCAGCGGCGCATCGTCGTGGTGGTAGAAGGCGTTTTTCACATCCAGGCACAGCGGTTCGGCCTGAGCGCCGGGCTCTTTGGTGCGGTCCAGCACGGCAATCCGCTGTACGGTTTTCGGCAGCTGAGCGAAAAAGTGGGCCAGCGAAAAAGGGCGAAACAGATGCACGCTGAGCAGCCCGACCTTCTCTCCCGCCGCGTTCAGCGTATCCACCACTTCCTGAACGGTATCGCAGACCGACCCCATGGCGATAATCACCCGTTCGGCATCGGCCGCGCCGGTGTAGTTAAACAGATGGTACTCCCGGCCGGTGAGCGCGCTGATTTGCGCCATATAGCTTTCGACAATGTCGGGCAGCGCCTGATAAAAACGGTTACCCGCCTCTCTTTCCTGGAAGTAGATATCCGGGTTTTGCGCCGTTCCGCGGATGACCGGATGATCCGGATGCAGCGCGTTACGGCGGAAGCTGTCGAGCGCGGCCCGGTCCAGCAGCGTCGCCAGCTGGTCATATTCCAGCACCTCGATTTTTTGAATTTCGTGCGAGGTGCGGAAACCATCGAAGAAGTTAACAAACGGGATGCGTCCCTTAATCGCCGCCAGATGCGCCACCGCCGACAAATCCATCACCTGCTGCACGTTGTTCTCCGCCAGCATCGCGCAGCCGGTCTGGCGAACCGCCATCACGTCCTGGTGATCGCCAAAAATATTCAGCGAATTGGTCGCCAGCGCCCGGGCGCTGACGTGAAAGACGCCCGGCAGCAGTTCACCGGCGATTTTGTACATGTTGGGGATCATCAGTAGCAGCCCCTGGGAGGCCGTATAGGTGGTGGTGAGCGCCCCGGCCTGCAGCGCGCCGTGTACCGCGCCTGCCGCGCCGGCTTCCGACTGCATCTCCATTAAGCGCACCGGCTGGCCAAAAAGGTTCTTTTTCCCCTGCGCCGCCCACTCGTCGACGTTTTCCGCCATCGGCGTGGAAGGGGTAATGGGGTAAATCGCCGCGACCTCGGTAAAGGCATAAGAGATCCAGGCCGCCGCGGCGTTGCCATCCATTGTTTTCATTTTTCCGGACATTGTTCAATCCTCGAAGGTGAGAGGCATCTTCGCCGCCTCAAATAAGCGGCAAACCCAGTTGTTGCCTCAAGCACAGCCTGTGCCAGCTCGCGGATGACCGAAGAGTTAGCGCGAATTCAACGCGTTATGAAGATAAAGGCAACGCAGCGCGCCGAGAGATTGCGTGGAACAAGACACAGGGGACGACAAGCTGTTGAACAGACGACAAACCGCCACAATGGCCCCGGCAGGCGGAATTGTTCTGTTTCCCACATTTGGTCGCCTTATTGTGCCGTTTTGTTTTACGCCCTGCGCGGCAATGAATTAATAAATTCATAAAAATCAGATAAATAAATAAAAAGGCACGGCTGGTATGTTCCCTGCACTTCTCTGCTGGCAAACACTCAACCACAGGAGAAGTCACCATGACCATGCGTCAATGCGCTATTTACGGTAAAGGCGGTATCGGCAAATCCACCACCACGCAGAACCTCGTCGCCGCGCTGGCGGAGATGGGTAAGAAAGTAATGATCGTCGGCTGCGATCCGAAGGCGGACTCCACCCGCCTGATCCTGCACGCTAAAGCACAGAACACCATTATGGAGATGGCCGCGGAAGTCGGCTCGGTCGAGGATCTCGAGCTCGAAGACGTGCTGCAAATTGGCTACGGCGACGTGCGCTGCGCGGAATCCGGCGGCCCGGAGCCAGGCGTCGGCTGCGCGGGGCGCGGCGTGATCACGGCGATCAACTTTCTTGAAGAAGAAGGCGCCTACGAGGACGATCTCGATTTTGTCTTCTATGACGTGCTCGGCGACGTGGTCTGCGGCGGCTTCGCCATGCCGATCCGCGAAAACAAAGCCCAGGAGATCTACATCGTCTGCTCCGGCGAAATGATGGCGATGTACGCCGCCAACAATATCTCCAAAGGGATCGTTAAATACGCTAAATCCGGCAAGGTGCGCCTCGGCGGCCTGATCTGTAACTCACGCCAGACCGACCGTGAAGACGAACTGATTATGGCCCTGGCGGAAAAGCTCGGGACCCAGATGATCCACTTTGTCCCCCGCGACAACATCGTGCAGCGCGCGGAGATCCGCCGAATGACGGTGATCGAGTACGACCCCGCCTGCCAGCAGGCCAACGAATACCGCACCCTGGCGCAGAAGATCGTCAACAACACCATGAAAGTGGTGCCGACGCCCTGCACCATGGATGAGCTGGAGTCGCTGCTGATGGAGTTCGGCATCATGGAAGAAGAAGACACCAGCATCATTGGTAAAACCGCCGCCGAAGAAAGCGCGGCCTGAGCACAGGACAATAATGATGACCAACGCAACGGGCGAACGTAATCTGGCGCTGATCCAGGAAGTCCTGGAGGTGTTCCCGGAAACCGCGCGAAAAGAGCGCAGAAAGCACATGATGGTCAGCGATCCGCAAATGGAGAGCGTCGGCAAGTGCATTATCTCTAACCGCAAATCACAACCCGGCGTGATGACCGTGCGCGGCTGCGCCTACGCCGGCTCGAAAGGGGTGGTATTCGGGCCAATCAAGGATATGGCCCACATCTCGCACGGGCCGGTCGGCTGCGGCCAGTATTCCCGCGCCGGACGACGCAACTACTACACCGGGGTCAGCGGCGTCGATAGCTTCGGCACGCTGAACTTCACCTCTGATTTTCAGGAGCGCGACATCGTCTTCGGCGGCGATAAAAAGCTCAGCAAGCTGATTGAAGAGATGGAGCTGCTGTTCCCGCTCACCAAAGGGATCACCATACAGTCGGAATGCCCGGTGGGGCTGATCGGCGATGATATCAGCGCGGTGGCCAACGCCAGCAGCAAAGCGCTGGATAAACCGGTGATCCCGGTACGCTGCGAAGGCTTTCGCGGCGTGTCGCAGTCGCTGGGGCACCATATCGCCAACGACGTGGTGCGCGACTGGATCCTCAACAATCGCGAAGGACAGCCGTTTGAAACCACCCCTTACGATGTGGCGATCATCGGCGACTACAACATCGGCGGCGACGCCTGGGCCTCGCGCATCCTGCTTGAAGAGATGGGGCTACGGGTGGTCGCGCAGTGGTCCGGCGACGGTACGCTGGTGGAGATGGAGAACACCCCATTCGTCAAGCTGAACCTGGTTCACTGCTACCGTTCGATGAACTATATCGCCCGCCATATGGAGGAAAAACATCAGATTCCGTGGATGGAGTACAACTTCTTCGGGCCGACCAAAATCGCCGAATCGCTGCGCAAAATCGCCGACCAGTTTGACGATACCATTCGCGCGAACGCCGAAGCGGTAATCGCCAGATACGAGGGACAGATGGCGGCGATTATCGCCAAATATCGCCCGCGCCTGGAGGGGCGTAAGGTGCTGCTCTATATGGGCGGCCTGCGGCCACGCCACGTTATCGGCGCCTACGAGGATCTCGGCATGGAGATCATCGCCGCCGGGTACGAGTTTGCCCATAACGATGACTACGACCGCACCCTGCCGGATCTCAAAGAGGGCACGCTGCTGTTCGATGACGCCAGCAGCTATGAGCTGGAAGCGTTCGTTAAGGCGCTGAAGCCCGACCTTATCGGCTCCGGCATCAAGGAAAAATATATCTTCCAGAAAATGGGCGTGCCGTTCCGCCAGATGCACTCGTGGGACTATTCCGGCCCGTACCACGGCTACGATGGTTTCGCCATTTTCGCCCGCGATATGGATATGACCCTGAACAACCCGGCGTGGAACGAACTGACCGCGCCGTGGCTGAAGTCTGCGTGATTGCCCACTCACTGTCCCGTCTGTTCACCGATTTGTGGCGCGGGAGGAGAACACCATGAGCCAAACGATTGATAAAATTAATAGCTGCTATCCGCTATTCGAACAGGATGAATACCAGGAGCTGTTCCAAAATAAGCGGCAGCTGGAGGAAGCGCACGATGCCCAGCGCGTGCAGGAGGTCTTTGCCTGGACCACCACCGCCGAGTATGAAGCGCTGAATTTCCAGCGCGAGGCGCTGACCGTTGACCCGGCGAAAGCCTGCCAGCCGCTTGGCGCGGTGCTTTGCTCGCTGGGATTTGTCAATACCCTGCCGTACGTCCACGGCTCCCAGGGGTGCGTGGCCTACTTTCGCACCTATTTTAACCGCCATTTCAAAGAGCCGATCGCCTGCGTCTCCGACTCGATGACCGAAGACGCGGCGGTCTTCGGCGGCAACAACAACATGAATCTGGGTCTGCAAAACGCCAGCGCGCTGTACAAGCCGGAGATCATCGCGGTTTCCACCACCTGCATGGCGGAAGTCATCGGCGATGACCTGCAGGCGTTTATCGCCAACGCCAAAAAAGATGGCTTCGTCGATAGCAGCATCGCCGTGCCCCATGCCCATACGCCAAGCTTTATCGGCAGCCACGTCACCGGCTGGGACAACATGTTTGAAGGCTTCGCCAAAACCTTCACCGCGGACTACCAGGGGCAGCCGGGCAAACTGCAGAAGCTCAATCTGGTGACCGGCTTTGAAACCTATCTCGGCAACTTCCGCGTATTAAAGCGGATGATGGAACAGATGGCGGTGCCGTGCAGCCTGCTCTCCGATCCGTCAGAAGTTCTCGACACGCCCGCCGACGGCCATTATCGGATGTATTCCGGCGGCACCACGCAGCAGGAGATGAAAGAGGCTCCTGACGCCATCGATACGCTGCTTCTGCAGCCGTGGCAGCTGCTGAAGAGCAAAAAAGTGGTGCAGGAGATGTGGAACCAGCCCGCCACCGAGGTCGCGATTCCGCTGGGGCTGGCCGCTACCGATGAACTGCTGATGACCGTCAGCCAGCTTAGCGGCAAGCCGATCGCCGACGCCCTCACCCTTGAGCGCGGCCGGCTGGTTGACATGATGCTCGATTCCCACACCTGGCTGCACGGCAAGAAATTTGGCCTGTACGGCGACCCGGACTTCGTGATGGGCCTCACCCGCTTCCTGCTGGAGCTGGGCTGCGAGCCGACGGTGATCCTGAGCCATAACGCCAACAAACGCTGGCAAAAAGCGATGAAGAAAATGCTCGATGCCTCGCCGTACGGGCGCGACAGCGAAGTGTTTATCAACTGCGCTTTGTGGAACTTCCGTTCGCTGATGTTC
>ERZ652168.205-NODE-205-length-22563-cov-20.1577_pt1 | contig 22563 bp, 22 predicted proteins | sample MGYA00514763_ERZ652168 | MGnify/ENA metagenome assembly ERZ652168
CATAACCAAGGAAGGCAGTAGGGAAGGGTGTGCGTTACTTTGTATGCAGTTTTTAGGGCATATGCCTTATGAATAAGGCCCAGTGGCTCAGTTGGTTAGAGCGCCGCCCTGTCACGGCGGAGGTCGAGAGTTCGAGTCTCTTCTGGGTCGTTTGTGGGATCTTAGCTCAGCTGGGAGAGCATCTGCCTTACAAGCAGAGGGTCATAGGTTCGAGCCCTATAGGTCCCACTTACTAAAATATGGATGGATTCCCGAGTGGCCAAAGGGGGCAGACTGTAAATCTGTTGGCAACGCCTTCGAAGGTTCGAATCCTTCTCCATCCATTCCGATGGTGAAGTCGGAACGTACCGGCTGCTAAATTTGTGAATATGTTCACTAAGGGTGTCGGTATGTATGGCACATAAGCAATTAAAGAATAGTTGTTAAGTGCTCATAACTAGCCGATGTGGCTCAATTGGCAGAGCAGCTGATTTGTAATCAGCAGGTTATCGGTTCGAGTCCGATCATCGGCTTTATCTCAGAAAGAGATAATTAATTTAATATCGCGGGGTGGAGCAGTCTGGAAGCTCGTCGGGCTCATAACCCGAAGGTCGTAGGTTCAAATCCTGCCCCCGCAATTTACACGTGGTAATTCAGAGTGTGCATAAACAGATAGATTTGGCTTTTAAGCTTACTTAAACAAGCAGAATTATTTGTGGATATAGGCAATAATGCCATAACTGAAAGAACATAGTTCTTGAGGGAGCACATGGAGATGAAAGAAGATGTGTATATGCCCAGATAGCTCAGTTGGTAGAGCAGAGGACTGAAAATCCTCGTGTCGCTGGTTCGATTCCGGCTCTGGGCATTTTTTAATTTACGCTGATTCCCTATTTATAGACGGGTTTCAGCGTTTTTAATTTTTGGTAAAAAATAGAGGATTAAAATCTAATGGGGGTAATAGTTTTTTATAAAAAGTTTTTTGTGTGGATTGAACCTGGATTTACAGCTAAGATTACGTGGTTGATTCTGAGAGGCAGAACTTTTATATTAACAGATATAGAAGTTTTATAATTTTAAAGTTTAGTATACAAAAAAAATTATAGTATGATGCGACGGAATGTTTACAAATCTTGCCATATAGTGCTAATATCTTTACAGGAAAGGATTTGGTATTATGGAAAATAACATTGGCAAAAATATACGCCGTTTCAGAGTTGCTAAAGGAATGACACAACAGCAGTTGGCAGACAAATTATATGTGACGCGCTCAGCTCTGTCCAGTTATGAAAATGGAGGACGTACCCCTAGCTTGGCAATGGCTATTTTAATTGCAGATTTTTTTCAAGTTACTTTGGATGAGTTAGTCGGCAGAAATGAAAAAATTTAAATGTAATTAGAAACAGTTTTATTAGATATATGCTAAAGATGACTTTCTAATATTTAAGGAATATAGTAGAAAATAAAATTGCGACAGAATGTTTACAAACTCTTATTTAAATGATACCATATATAAAGTAAGAAAGGATATGGTATTATGACATCTAATATTAGCGAGAACATTCGTATATTAAGAAAAAACAGTGGAATGACGCAGGAGCAGCTTGCAAAAAGATTATTTATAACACGGCAGGCCTTATCTAATTATGAAAACGGCAGTAGGCTCCCTAATTTACTCACAGCTATAGCGATTGCCAATGTTTTTAATATTTCTCTGGATATTTTGTCCGGCAGAAAAGTTAAGTAAGGAATATGTGTAGAGGATATATATGATAGGATACCGTAGGACTAATTATTAACTTATTGGGCCTACGGTATTTTTATGTATATTTTGTGGCAAATATATTTTATAATAGAATAGTCAAATATATGTTATTGGACAGGATCTGTTTGCTTGTAAGGGCATATTATAAGAATCGTCCTTTAGGGGAATATATTGTTGGCTGTAGTATTTTCCCCCGAGGGCATGTACGGTAGGATGTATTTGGTATATAATGTAAGATTTGATGGGGGAATATAGTGGAGACTTTGTATGATATACTAGATCAATATAGCCGGACTGATTATTACGGATTTCATATGCCAGGACATAAAAGAAATGGTAGTATGATGGGAATTAAGCTGCCATATCATATAGATATTACCGAAATTGAAGGTTTTGATGACCTGCACCATGCAGAGGGGATTTTAAAGAAGGCACAGGAGAGGGCGGCCAGCGTATATGGGGCTGATGAGACATCTTACCTGGTAAACGGTAGTACGACAGGAATTTTGAGCGCTATTATGGGGTGTACAAAAAGGGGAGATAAGATATTAATCTCCAGAAACTGCCATAAGTCAGTATACCATGCTGTATTGTTAAATAGCTTGGAGCCTATATATATATATCCTGATTTTTATGAAGAAAAGGGACTTAATGGAGAAATAAAAATAGAAGATATAGCGGATATTCTGGAGAAAAATCCTGATGTGAAAGCTGTCGTAGTTACATCTCCCACTTATGACGGCGTAATTTCTGATATTCAGGGAATTACCTATATAGCACATACCAAAGGGATTCCTGTGATTGTGGACGAGGCCCATGGGGCTCATCTGGGGTTTCATCCATATTTTCCAAAAAACTCTAATATACTGGGAGCAGATGTTGTAATCCACAGCCTCCACAAAACACTGCCGTCACTGACACAGACAGCCCTTATCCATATGAATGGAAATCTGGCAGATAGAAGGGAAATACGGAAATATCTCCATATGCTGCAGACAAGCAGTCCCTCCTATATATTTATGGCAGCCATGGATGAATGTATCCAGATGTTAAATGATAATCGTGAAAGATATTTTGACCCATATATCCGTATATTAAAGGAAGCCAGGGAGGAACTTGGCCAACTGAGATTTTTAAGTATCGCTGAGACAAGGTGTTATGACCGTTCTAAGATTGTAATTTCCACAGCTGGGACAAATATTAATGGCCGGGATTTGTATCACAGGCTGTTAAAAGAGTATCATCTACAGATGGAAATGGCGTCAGGTACTTATGTCCTCGCAATGACATCAATATGTGATACTGCAGATGGAATGAAACGGCTTGTGGGCGCTATGCAGGAAATTGACAGTCATTTGCATAAAAATATAGAGGAATGTGGCGTATCGTTTGCACTTCCTGAGCTCCAGCAGGTATATACACCGGCTCAGCTTGACGATATGTTAAAAGGAGATTTTAGAATTACAACAGAAGAGGTTTGCTGGGAGGAGTGTGTAGGACGGATTTGTACGGAGTATGCGTATGTGTATCCGCCTGGGATACCTCTCATAGTGCCGGGCGAGAGAATATCAAAAGAAGCAGAGCAGCTCTTACAGAATTACAGGGCAGCGGGATTTTCTATAGAGGGATTGAAAAACAAAGGCAAAATAGAGGTATTATGTGATGGGTAAGATTTTTTATATTATGGGTAAGAGCTCTTCTGGGAAAGATACTATTTTTAAGAGACTTACCCAGGAGTTAAATTATAAAACTATTATATTGTATACTACAAGGCCAATCCGGGATGGGGAGACCAATGGTACAGAATATTATTTTGTGGATGAATTGGCACTGGCAGACCTTGAGAAAAAGGGACGTGTCATTGAAGTAAGGGCATATAATACAAAATGCGGAATATGGAAGTATTTTACTGCTGATGACGGTCAGATAGACCTGGAAAATTATGATTATATTGTAATCGGAACCTTGCAGTCATATCAAGCCATGTGCAGATATTTTGGGAGCAATAGAATAGTCCCAATATATATTGAAGTGGAAGATGGAGAGAGGCTTCAAAGAGCACTGCACAGGGAAAGGCTTCAGAGTGATCCTAAATATTCTGAATTATGTAGAAGGTTTCTTGCTGATGAGGAAGACTTTTCGGAAGAAAATTTACGGGAAGCAGGAGTAACAAAGCGGTTTCAGAATACTTCTGTTGATGAATGCCTGGATAAAATTAGAAGGTATATCCAGGGGTTTGAGTAATACCAATCGGGCAGATATGGGAAAGGAAGGAGAGACAGGGTTACTCTGTCTCTCCTTCTGCCACTATATCCTCCAGGACATGGATCAGGTCGTGGATATTTCTGAGCTGAACATTTTTGTCCAGGATACAGTTTTTTAAATTGATTGGTAAAGACTCGAATTTGTCCTGTAATTCAGGAGCTACATAAGAAGCCATAAGATCACCTCGCTATAGCATGTCCATTGTGATAAAATATATACCCCAGCTTTTATAAAGTTAAGAGATATCTTTCACAGGGCCGGCAAATTTTCGAATATGAAAATAATAAAATAATTCCAGATGCTCCGGGCATTTTATTTTCTGAGATAGAGTAAAAAAGCCTGGAAAAACCAATATTTATAGGCTATATCTTCATGGAAAATTATGATATACTTAATGAATAGTTCACAACCTTGTAAGATACATGTAGTAAAATATAAACAGAAGTTTACAGGGAAGGGCAGAGAGGCAGCAGGTGATAGTATGAGCGGATTTAAAGATGTAGTTGGACATAATAACATTATTCAGTATATAGAGAATGCAGTAAAGATGGACAAAGTTTCCCATGCTTATATCTTAAATGGAGAAAAAGGTTCTGGTAAGAAACTTTTGGCCAATTTATTTGCCATGAGCCTGCAGTGCCAGGACAGAGAAGATGACGGCGATGCCTGCGGCAAGTGCCAGTCCTGCAAGCAGGCGGTGAATAATAATCAGCCGGATATCATCAAGGTATCACATGAAAAACCAAATACTGTAAGTATAGACGATATACGGGAGCAGGTAAATAATGATATCGTTATAAAGCCATACAGCAGTAAGTATAAAATTTATATAATTGCAGATGCAGATATGATGACGGTACAGGCACAGAATGCCATACTAAAGACTATAGAGGAGCCGCCTAAATATGCCGTTATTCTGCTTTTGACAGAGAATGCTGAAACCTTGCTCCCTACGATCCGTTCCAGATGTGTCATGCTTAAGCTGCGTAATATTAAAGACCAGCTTGTGAAGAAATACTTAATGGAACAGATGCAGATACCTGATTATAAGGCTGATGTCTGCGTTGCATTTGCACAGGGAAACATGGGAAAGGCAATCATGCTTGCCACTTCAGAGAATTTTAATGAAATTAAAGAAGAAGCAGTCCATTTATTGAGGAATATTAATGAGATGGATGTCAGTGACTTGGCTGAGGCGGTAAAGAAATGCGTTTCTTATAAACTTGGGATTAATGATTACTTGGATATTATGGCTATCTGGTATAGGGATGTACTTATTTACAAAGCTACGAAGAATGTAGACAGGGTTGTCTTTTCAGATCAGCTCAAATATATTAAGGAGCGTGCAAGTAAAAGCTCATACGAAGGTATTGAGATTATTTTGGATGCTCTTGAAAAAGTAAAATCCAGACTGAAGGCAAATGTTAATTTTGATTTAGCCATGGAACTGTTGTTGTTGACAATAAAGGAGAATTAATAGAATGATAAAGGTAATAGGAGTAAGATTCCGCACAGCAGGAAAGATTTATTTCTTTGCTCCTGGGAAGTTTAATATTACAAAAGGGGAGCATGTGATTGTAGAAACTGCACGGGGGATTGAGTTTGGCCGCGTGGTCAGCGGGCCGAAAGAAGTAAAGGATGAAGAAGTGGTACAACCCCTTAAATCTGTTATACGGATTGCTACGGATCAGGATCACCAGACAGAGGAGAAGAACAGGGAGAAGGAAAAGGAAGCATTTAAAATATGCTTAGAGAAAATACGTAAGCATGGCCTGGAGATGAAGCTGATCGATGCAGAGTATACTTTTGATAATAACAAGGTACTTTTCTATTTTACAGCAGACGGGCGGATTGATTTCAGAGAGTTGGTAAAAGACCTGGCTTCTGTTTTCCGTACCAGGATTGAACTAAGGCAGATTGGGGTGAGGGATGAGACTAAGATCAGAGGCGGAATAGGCATATGTGGAAGGCCTCTCTGCTGCAGCACGTATCTGTCTGAGTTTGCCGCAGTGTCCATTAAAATGGCTAAAGAACAGAATCTATCCCTGAATCCAACAAAGATATCAGGAGTCTGCGGAAGGCTTATGTGCTGTCTGACAAATGAAGAAGAAACATATGAGGAACTGAACAGCCAGCTGCCGTCTGTAGGGGATACAGTCACTACCTCAGAAGGTTTGACGGGAAATGTCCACTCATTGAGTGTTTTGAGGAAATTGGTAAAAGTTGTTGTAACTCTTGAAAATGATGAGAAAGAAATTAGAGAGTATAGGGCGGAGGAACTGAAATTCCGGCCCAGACGGAAAAAGGCCAGAGTCTCAAAGGAAGAAATGCGTAACCTGGCAGAGCTTGAAAAGTCGGAAGGAGCCTCGAAACTGGATGATAACTAATTTAAAACAGGGAGAACGGCTGGATGATTTACAGTTGAATGGTCTTGAAATTATCCAAGATCCAGCACGATTTTGTTTTGGAGTGGATGCTGTACTTCTTTCTGATTTTACAAGGATTAAAAAGGGAGAAACTGTGCTGGATATGGGTACAGGGACAGGGATTCTTCCGATTCTTTTGTCAGCAAAAAGCCAGGGAGGACATTTTACTGGACTGGAGATACAAGAAGAAAGTGCAGACATGGCAAGAAGAAGTGTGCGGCATAATGGCCTGCAGCAAAAGATAGAGATAATCACTGGGGATATCAAGAAGGCGGCGGAAATATTTAAGCTGGCCTTTTTTGACGTAATTGTGACAAATCCACCCTATATGCTTGATAATCATGGCCTGCAGAATGAGCAAGATGCAAAAAGTATTGCCAGGCATGAAATTCTATGCAGCCTGGATGACATACTCAGAGAAAGCGGAAAATTACTTCAGGAGAGTAAGGGAAGATTTTACATGATACACAAACCCTTTAGAATTGCAGAAATACTGATAAAGATGAATACCTATAAAATTGAGCCAAAAAGGATCCAATTTATTCATCCATATATCGATAAAGAACCCACCATGGTTATGATAGAAGGGATAAAGGGCGGAAAATCACGGGTGAAAGTTGAGCCGCCAGTGATTATGTACGAAAGGTACAGGTCTGAAGTAAATTAGGGACGTAGCCTTTTTAAAAAAGATTACGTCCTAAAGGAGGTTTTATGTCAGGAACGTTATACCTGTGTGCAACACCTATAGGAAATCTTGAGGACATGACTTTCCGGGCAGTAAGGATTCTGAGGGAAGTTGACTTAATTGCTGCGGAGGATACCAGGAATAGTATAAAATTATTGAATCATTTTGATATTCAGACACCCATGACGAGTTATCATGAGCATAATAAGTTTACTAAAGGAAAAAAGCTTATTCAAGATTTATTGGAGGGCCAGGATGTTGCTTTAATTACAGATGCGGGTACACCTGGAATATCGGATCCCGGAGAAGAACTGGTAAAAATGTGTTATGAAGAGCAGATTCCTGTAACTTCACTGCCAGGGGCTGCTGCATGCATCACGGCTCTTACTATATCTGGGTTACCCACAAGACGTTTTGCATTTGAGGCATTTCTGCCGGCGGATAAAAAAGAAAGAGAACTCATTTTAGAAGAAATGAAAAATGAATTTCGTACAATTGTTTTATATGAGGCTCCACATAGACTGGTTAAAACACTAAAGCTCCTGTTAGAACATCTGGGGGATAGAAAGATCTCGGTATGCCGTGAGCTCACAAAGCGTCATGAAACAATATTTTCGAGTACCTTAGAGAATGCAATTGCTTATTATGAGAACAATGTGCCAAAGGGAGAATGTGTTCTTGTAATTGACGGCCGCAGCAGACAGGAGGCAGTACGCGAAGAAAAAGAGAAATGGGAAGAGATGTCTGTTGAAGAACATATGGACTACTATATTTCGACTGGTATAGGAAAAAAAGATGCAATGAAAAGAGTTGCGAAAGACAGAGGAGTACAAAAGAGAGAAATTTATAATTATCTTGTAAAAAGATAGGTACAGGTCTGTTTACATTCTGGTACAGGTTAAAAATCAATTTAGGACGTAACCCTTTTACAAAAGGTTACGTCCTAAATCAAGGTCTAATCTCCGTAATTTCCCCATCTTTCATGAATACGACTTTAGTTCCAACTGTTATTGCTTCATCGTAATTATTAGTCACGTAAAGTATGGTAATCCCCATTTCACGGTTAATTTTTTTTATATCTGCAATCATTTCTTTTCGCCGAAGTTCATTTTGCCTGGCAAAATCTTCATCTACAAGCAAGACTTTTGGATGGCATACAACAGCTCGTCCAAGTGCGACCCTCTGCCTGTCTGTCTCGGAAATGGAACGGATTTTTTTATCAATCACTTTTGAAATACCAAAAAAATCTGCTGCAGCTTTGACCCGTGTATCAATGACGCCCCGGGGGAGGTTGCGCAGCCTTAACCCTAATGCCATATTGTCATAGACATTAAAATGTGTGTATAATACATAATTCGGGAAAGCCATTGCCAGGCTCCTGTCTCTGGGGAGAATATCGTTAAGGAGATCATTTCCCAGATAAATCTCGCCAGAGGTAATATCTTCCAGTCCCCCAATCATTCTAAGAATCGTAGATTTCCCGCAGCCGCTTGGGCCATGAAAGGCAACGAACTCTCCGTCGTCGATATGAAGTGAGAAATCTTTGACAGATACAAAACCGTTGGGATATATTTTATTTAAATTTTTAAACGTTATGCTTGCCATAGAAACACCTCCGCTGTTTTCTTCTTATAATTTTAGCACATCCCTTATGGCAAAACAATCTTTATAGTACATCTTTAATGCTTTACAGGAGTAAAATCAGGACGAGATATTACAACATCATATTTGCCAATATTACACTGGCCACAAGTCCGGCGAAGGTCGCCAGGAGTGCCCCAGTGAGGGTATATCTTGTATTTTTTATTTTAGCAGTCATAAAATAAACACTCATGGTATAGAATATTGTTTCAGTACAAGCCATGGAGATAGAAGATATTAGGCCGAGCCTGGAATCGGTACCGTACTCCTTAAAAATGTCCAGAAGCAGACCTGTTGCAGCTGAGGAGGAGAACATTTTTACAATGGTAAGAGGTACAAGTTCACCAGGAAAGCCTATGTAAGCAGTGAAATGCCCTATGAGGGTTGAGAGGAATTCTAGAAATCCAGATGCACGTAACACCCCCACGGCAACCATCAGTCCAATTAAGGTGGGCATGAGCTTAATTACAGTAAGGAATCCACTTTTTGCCCCCTTGATAAAATTGTCATATACATTGGTATTTTTTAAAACTCCATAAGAAACGATCGCAAGAATAATAAAAGGGATAATAAAATCCGAGATATATAGAAAAAACTGCATGGAACCTCCTGGAACGGATTGGATAAATATTTCCAAAGACGTACTCATCAGAACATAGTTATTTTATTTATATGCCTATTTATACAGAGGCATGAATTTAAGATAAAGTAAATCCTGGCATTGGGCATATCGGCTATCCTATGTTCATAAGATAATACAAAGATTCCAGGGGAGTTCTTATGTCATTTCTTATTCCCGGCAGTATAAAAAAGCGGCTTCTTGCCGTAGTTCTCACAATCAGTATTGGCTGTACCTTCGTCTTTACCGGATGCAGTACAGACAAGAGTCAGAATAAAGCATTCCGTTCATTTACAAATGAAGTATTTTGCCAGGAGGTTGCATCAAATACAGTCAGCCTTCATTATTCATTAAAGGAGCCTGAAAAGTATGGAATTAAGAATGCTCCGGTTTTATTTGGCAGTTTTACCACAGATCCCGAAGAGGCTGCAGCTGCCTCAGAGAATCTGCGGGCTGCATTAAATAAGTTCTCTTATGATTTATTATCTACAGAAAATCAGCTTACATACGATATTTTGGATTATTACCTGGAGATGTCTGAAAAAGGTGCGAAATATTTATTATATGATGAGCCGCTCGGCCTTGTAAGTGGAATCCAGACGCAGTTACCGGTTCTTTTGTCCGAGTACCAGTTTTATTCTGTGGAGGATGTAGATACATACTTGCAGTTAATGGAGACAACGCCAGAGTATTTTAATGCTTTAATAGAATTTGAAAAGGCGAAAGCAGATGCCGGACTGTTTATGTCTGATGAGGCGGCAGATACGGTCATCAGCCAGTGTACGGCTTTTATGGAAATGGGAGAAAGTAATTATTTGATTTCTACATTCGTGGAACGCATTGGCCAGCTTGGGTTATCTGCAGGAGAACAGAGCAGTTATATTAAAAAAAATGCGTATATGCTGCAAAGTTATATTTTACCTGCTTATAGCAAACTAGTTTCAGAAATACAGAAGTTAAAAGGAAGTGGCACAAATAATGAGGGGTTGTGTTATCTTCCAGAAGGGAAAGCTTACTATGAGCAGGTAGTTGCAGAGGCGACTGGATCAGACCGGAGCATAGAGGAACTTGAGGATTTGACAAGGCGCCAGATAGTATCTGACTTGGAAGCTATGGAAGAAGCTCTCAGTATTGGAGGAAATGAGGCCAAAGAAACGGCAGCAATGGAAAGTTCCAACCCCGTCAGTATACTGAATGAGCTTGAGGAAAAGATTCAAGCATCTTTCCCGGAACCGCCTGAGACAGCAACCCAGGTAAAATATGTCCCTGAAGCCATGGAGGAACATTTAAGTCCGGCATTTTATATGATTCCGGCAATTGATAATATATCGGAAAATGTGATCTATGTAAATAAGGCTCATATGAATAATAACCTGACACTTTATACAACACTTGCGCATGAAGGGTATCCAGGACATTTGTACCAGACTATCTATTATGCGGCCACTGACCCTGACCCTCTTAGAAGTATTTTTAACTTCGGGGGATATGTGGAGGGGTGGGCCACCTATGCGGAGATGTGCAGCTATTACCTGACCCCGATGAGCAAAGAGCAGGCCACATTTCTCCAGAAAAACAGCTCTATTATACTGGGGTTATATGCGTTGGCAGATATGGGAGTACATTATGAAGGCTGGAGCAGGCTTGATATGGTTGCATTTTTTAAAAATTATGGGATAACAGACGCCAAGGCTTTAGAGAGGATGTACCAACTAATTATAGGCTCTCCAGGAAATTATTTGAAATATTATATAGGGTATGTAGAGTTTTTGGAATTAAAAAAAGACTGGGTTAAGAAAAAGGGAGAGGATTATTCTCAGAAAGAGTTTCATGAAGCTGTATTGTCAGTAGGCCCCGCACCTTTTGGCCTTGTGGAAGAGTATATGTGGAAAATAGGCGAATAGGGATATATGTATTCATTTGTATAGATTATTTAGGCGCCTGTTTGGTGAAATAGAAAGACTGCAGTATAGGAACAAGGAGGAAAAAAATTGCTGAATTATTTATGGGCAGGGATGATTATTGTGGGCGTTATCTTTGGTGCCTTTAATGGAAAGATGCCGGATATTACAAATGCAGCCTTAGATTCTTCGAGAGAGGCAGTCACCTTGTGTATTACAATGATGGGTGTTATGTCATTCTGGGTGGGTATTATGGAAATCGCCACCCGTGCGGGGATTATTGAAATGGCTTCTAAAAAAATGAGTCCTCTTATTCATTTCTTGTTTCCGAATATCCCCCGGGGACATAAGGCAAATGAATATATAAGTACTAATTTTATTGCAAATTTTCTGGGACTTGGGTGGGCAGCAACGCCTGCCGGACTGCAGGGCATGAGCGCACTTGCAGATTTAGAAAAGGAGAGAAGGGAAGGAAGAGCGCCGGGTATTGCGCAGAAACCGGGAGTAGCCTCTGATGAGATGTGTACATTTCTTATTATGAATATCTCCTCGCTACAATTAATTCCCGTAAATGTAATTGCCTACAGGAGCCAGTACGGGAGTGTGAACCCATCGGCAATTGTCGGGGCGGGGATTGTTGCCACGGCAGTAAGTACAGTGGTGGCAATTGTATATTGTAAGATGAAGAGCAAAACTAGTAAATAAAATCCTGCTATTTTGCAAACAGTTCTTTTAGCTGCCGAATGAACAGCCTTTCCCGTGTATTTACAGTATAGGTGGAGTGATACATAAGATAGGCATTCATCTGGCTGGGGGCATTGACGACTGGGATTTCCACACAATCTTCGCTGTAAGTATCTGTAAAACGTTTCATCATAACAGTGACGTACATACTCTGACGGATTGCGTCAATCAGGCCTCCGCGGTCAAAAACATACAAAATACGGTTATCATTTTGGAATTCCAGTATTTTAAGCCATTCTTCAAATTTAAAGTTTTCATACATGATAAATTTATAATTCTTGATTTCTTCAAACAATATTTCTTTTTTTTGTGACAGGGGATGGCGTTTGGACGCAAGAAGTATCAGGGGCCTGTCTTTTGCTATGGGTATTAACTTTAGATTATGCTTTTTTGCAATCTGGGTGTATGTCTCACTGACAGAATCAAAACAATAAAATAAAGACATTCTGTACCGCTGTTCGATGACATCCCGGATTGTCTGAATTAAACCGGTTTCTTTGAAAGAATCCTCATACATTTTGGGAGGGTTCTTTTTTTTAAATTTGATGAAATGGTTCATAAAATCAAAGGAATATGTACAGGAAATAGATATATTTTCCTTATTTGTAAAAAGCAAAGGTATATTGGAAATGGTCTCCATTTCAAGTACGATTTTTTGGGCGGATTTTAGAAATAGTTTACCTTCTGGCGTGAGGTAGATTCCGCTGCTGTTTCTCCTGAAAACAGGAAAACCAAGCTCTGATTCCATATTCTTAATGCACACACTCAAATTTGGCTGAGAAAGCTGAAGATTCTGGGCAGCTTTGTTGATCGAGCCACATTCTGAAATTTCCAACACGTACTTAAAATATTTAATATCCATCAGTCATTACCTGCCAAATATATTGTCTAGATTAATTATATGATTTTCCATATAACTTATCAAGTATTAGTATAACACAGGCGCCTTATAAAGTGATAGTATTTTATCAACGAAAAAGGTTTATTTGTCGACAATAACCAAATCGAAATTAAAAAATAAGAATTATATTTTGGAGGTATTATTATGTCAGAAATTAAGCAGCCTGCTAGTGCGTTATCATCACCAAGATTTTGTAATATGGGAACATTTATGAGAATGGAAAAAATTACTTCTGCAGATGGCCTGGATTTTGCGATTGCAGGGGCACCATTTGACACAGCGAGCTCTTTTAGGTCAGGTTCCCGGTTTGGCCCAAATGCAATCAGGAATATTTCTGCAATGATGAAACCTAACAACGTAATTATGCAGGTTAATATCATGGAAAATTTAAAGGGTGGGGATATTGGAGATTTTAATGTAACACCAGGGTATATCCATCCTACATATGAAGCTATTGAGAAAGGCGTTGCAAATATCCTGAAAGATAATGCCTGCCCAATTGTTTTAGGTGGGGATCACTCTATCACATTGGCTGAATTAAGGGCAGTTGCAAAGAAATATGGCCCTGTGGCCCTTGTACACTTTGACTCACATTCTGATTTATGTGATGAGGTATTTGGCCAGAAATATAATCATGGCACACCATTTAGAAGGGCCCTGGAGGAAAACCTTATTGATGCAGGACATTCTATCCAGATTGGCATGCGTGGTTCCCTGTATGACCCAAATGAGCATAAAATGGCTGCAGAACTGGGAATGAAGCTGATCCCGGCACATAAAGTCAGGGAGATGGGATTTGATGCGTTAATCCAGGCTGTTCTGGAGAGAGTCGGGGACAAACCTTGTTTCCTGACATTTGATATTGACTTTGTAGACCCGGCTTATGCCCCGGGAACAGGCACGCCGGAAGTTGGAGGCTTTACATCTTTAGAGGCCCTTGAGCTTGTGAGAAAGATTAAAGACCTGAATTTTATAGGCTTTGATATTGTAGAGGTACTGCCTGCATATGACCACGGTGAGATTACGGCATACCTGGCAGCAAATATTGTATTTGAATATCTCTCCATCCTGGCGCTGAAGAAAAAAGAAAATCAGTAATATGATTTTACTTTAAGGAGGAGACAGTGTGGGAAAAGAGAGTAAAAATCAAGAGAATATTACAGTAAACCCTGAGGAGAACTTGAATGACAATGCAGTACTGGATGCCCTGACATTAACCAGAGGACAGTGGCAGCAGGGTACAGTAAAAGCAGTTTTCTTCACACTAATTGCAGTATTTATATTTTTTGTGCCGATTACATTCCGGGGGAGCACGGACGTAACGTTTGGAATTATTTACAAAAATATTAAAGAAATTTTAGGACTTGCAGGACTCTGGCTGGGAGGGTTAATCATTATAGGAAACGGCCTTCTGAGTGTGTATGGAAAATTTGTCTGTAAGGATAAAGGCTCTGTTATCTATAAATATTATGAAGAGGATTCTAAGATACACCCGTTTTTGTATATGTTTGGCGCGGTATGTTCAGCTATTCTGCTATTACATTATACAATTCCCGGATTCGGGGGCCCGGAGTTTATTATTAGTCCTGACATCGGGGAGACGGTGTACTCTATCGCAATGGATGTGGCATGGATCATTCCTGTCAGTGCAGTCTTTATGCCTTTCCTCTTGAATTATGGGATTGTAGATTTTATAGGGAGTCTGATGGAGCCTTTGATGAGGCCAGTATTTAAAATTCCAGGGAGAAGCGCGGTAAATGCGATTGCCTCTTTTGTCAGTTCAGCGTCTGTAGGTGTCCTGATTACCAGTAAACTATATCAGAGAGGAATTTATACAAAGAAAGAGGCTGTTTTGATAGCAACAGGTTTCAGTGCAGTAAGTGTTGGATTTGCCTATAAGGTAATAGAAACAGCCGATCTGTCAGATTATTTTTTGCCCATTTATTTTATAGCACTGTTAATTACTCTATTTGTAAGCTTTTTCATGGCAAGAATACCGCCTTTGTCCAAAAAGGAATCTGTTTTTCTTGATGGCAGAGTACAGACAAAAGAAGATATCGATGCTGAAAAGGTTCCCGCAAGTAAAATTCTGAAGACTGGGAGCAGCAGGGCGATTAAAAAGGCTGCCACAGCGCCAAGCCTGGTTAAGGAGATTACCTCAAGTTTGAAGGATAGTTGTTTTGTACTTCCAAAGGTAATTTCACTGTTGACGGCAGCAGGGATCATCGCCATGGTAATTGCTACATATACGCCTGTCTTTAACTGGATTGGCAAGTTGTTTGAACCTCTTCTGTCTATTCTGGCAGTTCCAAATGCAGCAGAGATTGCACCGTCGCTGCCAGTTGGCATAGCAGAAATGTTTCTTCCGGTGCTGCTGATTTCAGATAAAGTGGCAATGCTGGCGGAAGGTGCAAGGTATATGGTAGTCACTGTCTCCATGGTTCAGATTATCTTTTTCTCTGAAACTATTGTAGTTATGATGTCTACTAAAATACCGGTATCTCTAAAAGAACTTATCATTTGTTTCTTTGAGAGGACAATTATTGCTATACCTATCAGTGCAGTCTTTATGCACTTACTATTTTAAGTATAATAATATTTAAAAAGCTGGACTAAACCCCTTCTTTTGCGCATACGATACAGTAGTCAGTATGGTACAAGCGTGAAAGGAGGGGTTTTTTGTTTGAAGAGAAATCTTTGCGGGAGATTTTAGATTTACTGCATACAGACAGGGAGGAGGGCCTTACGGAGGCCGAGGCGGCGCAAAGGCTCAGTGTGGACGGGCCTAATATTTTAGAGGAGGGTAAGAAAAAGACGGCCGCGGAGGCATTTTTAGAGCAGTTAAATGACCCCCTGATATGCGTGCTGCTTGTTGCAGCCCTAGTCTCATTCCTGTTAAGGGAGGTCAGCGATGCTATTATCATTTGCGTCGTTATTATAGTCAATGCCACTGTGGGGGTGATTCAGGAGGGGAAAGCTCAAAAGGCCCTGGAGTCGCTTAAGAAGCTGACAAGTCCACACGCGGTTGTTAGAAGAGGGGGGAGGGTTAGAGAAATACCGGCTTCTGAGCTGGTAAAGGGCGATCTGGTTCTTCTGGAGGCCGGTGCACAGGTGGCAGCAGATTTGCGTTTGATTAAGACTTGGAATTTAAAGGTAGAGGAATCTGCCCTTACAGGGGAATCTCTTCCTGTGAGTAAGGATGCAGCCTTCCAGGCTGCAAAACCTCTGCCGGCGGGGGATAGGAAAAACGAAGCATTTATGTCTACTTTAGTGACAGGCGGGAGAGGCGAAGGGATTGTCATCGGTGCAGGGATGGGAACCGAGATAGGTAAAATAGCATCAATTATCAGTGATGCACCTAAAGAATTCACGCCTCTTCAAAAAAAATTAGCAGGGTTGGGGAAAATGCTGAGCATCGTATCTGTGCTGCTCTGTGCTGCTCTTTTTGCCATTGCAGTGTTTCAGAAGAGGAACATACTCGAAATGTTGATTACTGCCATCTCTTTGGCAGTGGCGGCCGTCCCTGAGGGACTCCCGGCGATTGTCACAATTGTGTTGGCTCTAAGTGTATCAAGAATGGTGAAAGTCAATACCATTGTCAGAAAGCTCCCGTCTGTAGAGACATTAGGTGCTGTAAATGTTGTATGCTCTGACAAAACAGGTACCCTGACACAAAATAAAATGACAGTTACGCGGTACTATGTAAATCAAAATGTTTATAAAAGCAGTGATGTATTATCTGACATACCAGATGAGTTTCTGGAAGGAATGGCCCTGTGCAATGATGCAGTTATTTCAGGGGAGGAAGAGCTTGGAGACCCTACGGAGCTGGCCCTGCTTAGATTTGTACAAGGGTTCCGGCTGAAGGGGGAGACGCCCTTGGCAGGGCGGACAAAGAGGGAGGTGTTAGAGGCAAGGCTGCCGCGTATTGGAGAGTTGGCGTTTGACTCCAAGCGTAAAATGATGACCACAGTACACAGAGGAAAAGAGGGGTTTGTGGCATATACAAAAGGGGCGCCGGAAGTGGTTCTGGCAAGGTGCAGTAAAATATTGATAAATGGCAGGATACATGCAATGACAGATCAGTACAAAAGACAGGTCAGGCAGGCAGTGGATGATTTCTCCGCCCAGGCACTGAGGGTATTGGCTGTAGCTGTAAAGCGGGGGGAGAAGGAGGCTAGGGAACAGGATCTGGTATTTGTAGGACTGGCAGGGATGATAGACCCTGTGAGGCCGGAGGCAAAGGAGGCGGTTGAGCAGTTCAGGAGAGCATCAGTGCGGACAGTCATGATAACGGGAGACCATGTGGATACGGCATTTGCAATTGCAGGGGAACTGGGAATTGCGAAAAAGCTGGAAGAATGTATGACGGGGGAGGAGCTGGAAAAGCTTTCAGACACACAGTTGAAACAAAGACTTAGTACGACCCACGTATTTGCCAGGGTTTCCCCAGAGCATAAAGTAAGGATTGTGAAGGCTATGAAGGATACCGGAAATATAGCCGCCATGACAGGGGATGGTGTAAATGACGCCCCGTCCCTGAAAATGGCTGATATTGGTATTGCAATGGGGGTTACGGGGACAGATGTGGCAAAGAATGCGGCAGATATGATTTTAACAGATGATAATTTTGCAACAATTGAGAAGGCAATCGAAGAAGGGCGCAGCATTTATGAAAATATTAAAAAAACAGTACTGTTTCTGCTGTCATCAAATTTTGGTGAAATTATTACTATGTTTGCAGCAGTATTAATGGGTATTGCTTCCCCTCTGAAAGCCAGCCACATATTATGGATAAACTTGATTACAGATTCCCTTCCGGCTTTGGCTTTAGGGGTAGATAAGAATGATAAAGAAGCGTTGATGAAACGTCCTCCGAGAAAGGCGAAGGAAGGTTTGTTTTCAAATGGAGGCACAGCTTGTACAGTTTTTTATGGATGCCTTATTGCAGCCATTAGCCTGACAGCCTTTTTGAAGCTGCCATGGGAAATGCTGGCAGAACAGCAGAAAGCATTTACATTGGCAAATATTACGGCAGTATTACAGTCCCCGGATGTATTGGCCAGAGCACAGACCTATGCATTTACTGTGCTTGGAATATCCCAGCTTTTCCACGCTTGGGGGATGAAAGATGTACATACTTCTGTATTTTCCAGAAAGAGAGAATTTAATCCAGTGATGGCCGCCGCATTTGCCGCTGGGTTAGCTTTGCAGGCGGCGGTGACGGAAGTGCCCTATCTGACAAGAATGTTTGGCACAGCATCACTTTCCCTACAGGAATGGGGAGTCTTATTGATCCTGGCGGCATTCCCAGTACTTGCCCATGAGATATTTGTACTTCTTGGCATGTTAACGGAAGATACAGAAAAGAGTGGAATAATAAAGGGGAGAGGAGGCAATACAAAGAAAGTAATGATTGGAGGCGCGGCGAAGTAAAAAAATTGGCAAGGGGCAGTACGGGTAAACTCAAATCAGATTTACAGTAGATGGAGGGTATGTTAGAATAAAAAAGTAAAATATTCTGACAATGGAGAGCAAAAGGGACAGTCCCCTTTGCAAAGGGGACTGTCCCTTTTGTAACCATCTCATGGAGGAGCATCATGGAAAGTAAAAAAGATAATTGGATGACCCCGCTGCCTAAGCAGTCCCTGTCTAAAATGGTGGTTGACAAAATTAAAGAAGGACTAATAAGCGGAGAACTGCGGCCAGGGGATTTTCTTCCGTCGGAGACGGAGTTGTCAGAGCGTTTCGGCGTGGGAAAATCTAGTGTACGCGAAGCAATAAAAATGTTGGAGGCTTTGGGAGTCGTAGAGATATGTAAGGGAAACGGCAGCCGTATTCGGACTGCTGTAGATACCACTGTGATTAATCCGCTGATTTTTCAGTTGATCTTGCAGAGTGGGGAGGAGAGCAGGGAAAAACTGGCAGAATTTAGAAAAATGATAGAGATTTCCGTTAGCCTTATGGCTGTTGACAACGCTGCTGCGGATGATATTAGAAAATTGAGGTCAATTCATGAGAGGACAAAATATGATTTAAGTAAAGGGATAACGACTGTTGACCATGACCTGGAATTTCATATTGCAATTTATGAAAGCACACATAATCCTTTTATTTTGAGTATAGGGCGCTGTATCATGGAGTTATTTCAGCCGTCACTGGTGATTTCAAACAGGGATTATTCAAAGGTTGTGGTAGAAAATCACAGTAAGATTTTAGAAGCATTAGAGTTAAGAGATAAGAGAGCCATGGAGGAGGCGGTACAGACATCCCTGGAGAGTTGGAAGGATCTAGTGTTAGACGAGGCTCCCTGTGTACAGGGATGATATATTGTAAATAGGGTGTCAGGAGGGCAGCAGCCTTCTGACACCTTAATATATTAAAAGATAAATGAAAGGTTTAGTCCGCTAAGAAAATATAGGTGATTTTTTCAGAACTCATATTCTAAAGATCGCCCCTTAATATTTACCCTTGTTAAGAGCAGGCAGACACTAAAGTATTTAACAGGGCATACTTTTGAGTGGTATCCCCTTAAATATATCTTATTGAACATTAGTAGTTCAATAAGTGTACCTTGTTGGACGAAGACCACCCGTCCGAAGGACATGTGTTAAGGGGTGCCCTGTGGGTATACCTTGCTGGACGAAGTCCACCCGCCCCTTTAAGGGCCTGCATTAGGGGATACCCTTTGGGTATGACATTGAGGACAGACAGATATTTGGTAAGAGACATTCTCAGATATACAATTTATACATAAAACAGAGCTGTACTTTGTCAATATAGTAGAAAAATAAAATTAATGTTGACTCTATAGTTTAGCAGTGCTATGTTTAAGACAGACATAAGACACCAGATGTCTGCTGATTAAACAAAAAATAGGAGGAGTGGAAGTATGGCTAATATTTATTATGATGAAGATGCAGATTTAGGATTGATCATTGACAAGACGGTGGCAATAATCGGGTATGGAAATCAGGGCAGGAGCCAGGCATTGAACATGCGGGATTCAGGTATTAAGAATGTAATTGTAGGCAGCAGGCATGACGAGTCATTTGATCAGGCAAACGAAGACGGGTTTATGGTTTATTCTATAGAGGAAGCAGCGAAAAAGGCAGAAATTTTATTTTTATTGCTTCCAGATGAAGTGGCCCCAGAAATATATGAAAAGCAGATTGCCCCCAACCTGGCTCCAGGCAATATTTTGAATTTTGCGTCGGGATACAATATAACTTTCAAGAAAATCACGCCTGCCCCAGAGTTGGATGTTGTTATGGCGGCGCCCCGTATGATAGGGAAAGGCGTCCGGGAGTTATTTGAAAAAGGGGAAGGCTCGCCTGCATTCGTAGCTGTGCATCAGGATGCATCAGGAAAAGCGCTGGAATACGGAAAGGCTTTGTGCAAGGCAATTGGTGCAACCAGGAAAGGCGCGATAGAAGTGACTTTTGATGATGAGACTTGTCTGGATCTGATGGCAGAACAGGGAACCTGGCCTATTATTTATAACGTATTTGTGGAAGCATTTAAACTCCAAGTGGAAATGGGGCATCCCGAGGAGGCTGTATTAATGGAGATGTACCTTTCAAAGGAGCCAGCTGTTATGATGGAGAAAGCGGCAGAGGTTGGTTTCTTCCGCCAGCTGCCATTCCATTCCCACACTAGCCAGTATGGCCAGCTAATAGGTTTTCATGATGTTGATACGTCAGAAATCCGTAAATTCCTAAAAAATAGGTATGACAGGATAAAAGGTGGAAAATTTGCGGAAGAATGGACAAAGGAACAGCAGGAAAATCATTTGGAGTCATTAAATAGATTAGAGGATGAGGCGTTAAACTGTGAATTTACTAAGGCTGAGGATAGATTAAAGGAAAGATTAAAGTAGTATCGTGTATTGAGAGTCGTTTGCCGTACATTCAAAGGTTTCCGCATTTGTCCTTATTCTGTTCCCACGACTTTTTCCAAAGAGAACAGGCCCTGAAGGACGGGCCAGAAATCGAGGTGTGACAGTAACGACAAGTTAAAATAACAAGCATATCAGGCTCACCCCATGACTGAATGTTTTCAGCCGTGGGGTGATTTTTTGTTTTATAGGAAATTCCGATTTTTATAAATCTGAAAAAAACAGGAGTCTATCTAACGTTCGTTAAATAAACTCTTGTGTGAGAATGACGTTAAGACGGTACGGTTAGAAGAGATAAAAACTTTCCACACCAGCCTCATCAGCAAATAAATCATTTTCGTTTAGGAAATAGTCCATATCCCAAAATTCATCCTTGTTTATATGGCGAATATCCTTGGATGTTATTCCTTCTGGTGGATTATTGATATATTTTTGGCTTAATTCCTCGGTGTTAGGTTTCATGGTGCTCCTCCTTCTTTAAGAGAATTATATCAAAGAATGTTAATAAAAGGATCATGTAGAAGAATGATTTCTGAGAAATTTGGACATTGCTTTCTCGTCTAGTTTTTCCAGGGATATGCGTTTGTGATTGTAATAAAGTTCAAGTAGTTCCATTTTGTGTTTGCAGGCAGAATGTTCTAAAGGATCGTATCTTCTAGGTATTTATCGTCTACATGCCGATTGTAATGGAAGGTAACTGTATCACCGTCATAGTGATGGATTCTAGAGGCTGCAATAATGGGGCGGCTAAGGTAACGCCCGATATACTTAATCACTGTCCTAGGATCACAGAGATTTGGTTTGGCATAAACGTAGAATCCATGCTTATGGTCAGAGTAATATTTGGACTTGACTTTTTTGAAAGAAAATCCAATGATAGTTTCCATTTCATTTATGAGTGTAGTGCGTAAAGAATTATGAAGACAGGTGTAGTTGAAATAATTGACATCGCGCCAAGCCACATTATCACAAAAGCCGCCTTCAGAGATAAGGCTGCGGAAAGGAATGAATTTAAAATTTCCGTAATAAGTGCAGGCGTACGTGGCACAGCCAATAGGAGGAATACCACAGTTGATCATTTTATCGATATTTCCCATCTCAGGATCTCTGGGATGAAGAGTATATTTAACTTTTTCATAATGGTCGGTAAAAATTCTCTGTAAGATACTTATAAGACTATTATGAAGGAAAAAGCAGCAAAAAAACCCCCTTACCGCTCAAAATGAGGGGTGGGGGAACTGAATAGGCGAGGCTTACTTTTTGAATTTTGGATTGAAATTTGTTGCGCTTTTGTTGCGATTTGCTTGTTATAATAAAAAATAAACACAATCAGGAATGCGGATATGATGAACGTCATGCTGGTTGACAAAAATAGACAGGCGTTGCTGCGGGCGGCAAAACACCTGGCCAGCCGCTTGCCATTATGCTGTTTCTCTACACTGATGGCAGGGATGCCTTAAAATTTGCGGTCTATAATAGTACCGACATTGTGTATGCAAAAAAACGTTGCCGGGCATGACCGGCACGGAAATGGCCGGCAACATCCGGCGAGATTCCACCTGGATATGCGGTGCTATATCCTCGAGGATGGCGAGGAGTTCCCCGTTTCCATTGAAAAGGGCACATAAAAAGCAGAAAAAACATAGGAAAAGGGGTTGACAAATGATGCTTGATTCGTCATACTTAGACAGACAGACAGACAGACAGACAGACAGACAGACAGACAGACAGACAGACAGA
>ERZ652168.207-NODE-207-length-22165-cov-6.55405_pt1 | contig 22165 bp, 20 predicted proteins | sample MGYA00514763_ERZ652168 | MGnify/ENA metagenome assembly ERZ652168
GCATGGTATGTATACGTTATCGTACAGACAAATATGCTGCAATCAGATTTTTTGCACACAGGTAACTAATTTTTAAACACATGATTTAAAATAAAAAAATAATAAAATCCCCCAATAACCATAAAATTTAATTGATATATTAAAAAAAATAAAGTTACCATTTAGTACAGTTCTAAGCGATGCAAGGAATGAGCATGCCTTACCTGTTACTCACGCTGGCGGCCCTGTTTTGGGGAGGGAATTATGTCGTAGGGCATATTCTCGTTCAGGGCGCGGATCCGATTCTCATGACCGAAGCGAGATGGGCGTTGACCGCACTACTGCTGGTATTGCTGTATCAGCGTCAAATCCGCGACAGTCGGCCGTTGTTCCGCCAGAATGGCGCAACGCTGCTGGTTCTAACGCTGTGTGGACAGGTGAGCTTTCCCTTAACCCTCTATATTGGTCTGCAGTCGACGTCTGCGCTGAACGCGGCGATTTACATGTCTGCGACCCCCTGTATGGTGCTGATGATTAATCGCCTGATCTTCCATGACCGGGTATCGGCGCGGAACTGGTGGGGCGTGATCTTTAGTACCGCAGGGGTGCTGCTGCTCCTGCTGCATGGCAACCTGAGCAACGCAGAGGGGCTAAAAGGGTTTAGCCAGGGCGATCTGTGGGCAATGGGCTCGGCGCTAAGCTGGGCAGTATACTGCTCGCTGTTGCGTAACAAAGATCGTCGTATCCCCGCCAATGCTTTCGTCGCCGTCAGTTCGCTTCTTGGCGCCCTTATTCTGCTTCCGGTGGTGATTTTCTGGCTGTGGCTGCACCCCGCCACCTCATTCGCCGCCTACCACGATATCGCTTTCCTTACTGGACTGGCGTATCTGGTGATTTTCCCCTCATGGCTGGCCTACCTGTTCTGGAATAAAGGCATCGCGGCTATTGGCGCGACTCGCGGTGAGATTTATACCCATATTATTCCGCTTTCCGGCGGCATATTAAGCATTGTGTTTTTACATACCCAGCCGCATCTCTATCATTTACTGAGCTCGCTGTTAATTTTGACCGGAATCGCGATTTGCTCATTCGCTAAAAAAGCAGCGGCGTATTCATAAATAATAATCTAACGTTTTAACCCATATTCACCGAAGAGTTTAATATGCTCAGGATATACTTATACCTTATTCTCGCCGCATCGGTTTCCGCGCTGGCGACAGATATGATCGTGCCCGCGCTGCCCCTATTACAAAAAGCGTTTAATACCGATTATTCGGCTATTCAGTTAACCATTAGTGGTTTTCTGGTGATATACGCGGCGAGCCAGTTATTATCAGGATTTCTTGGCGAAAAGTTGGGTAAATTACGCGTACTGACGGCCAGCTTTTTGCTTTTCCTCGCGGGCAGCCTCCTCTGTTTTATGTCCGATAGTTTAATGATGCTGTTGGCCGGCAGGGCATTACAGGCCCTGGGCGCCGGCGCCGGGCCGGTCCTGTCTAAAGCTATCGCTAAAGAGACGTTCTCCCCGCTAACGCTCAAGCGCGCGCTTTCCGATATTTCTTCCGCCAGCGCGGTGGTTCCTCTTATTGCGCCGCTGGCCGGCGCCGCACTCCTCGGCTATCTGAGCTGGAATTGGATATTCCTGGTTATGGCCCTGTTTAGCGTCGTCACCCTTGTGCTCTCTCCGCGTCGCCTTGAGCAGCATGATGCGGTCGCGGCGCCCTCCTCTTCCGGGTTTATCACCCCGGCATTTATTCAGGGAACGCTGCTGGTTTCGCTGATTCTGAGTTCGCTGTTTTGCTATATCTCGCTGTCGCCGGCCATTTTTATGCAGCAGCTGGGGCTAAGCACCATGCACTACTCGTTGCTCTTTTCTGCTTCCGTATTATTTTTTATTATTGGCAATCAGATCGCCAAATTCGAGCGAATAATTAACCCGTGGATTTTATTTATCCTGAATGCGCTGGCGGTTACCCCATTTATTATCGGCAGCCACTCACTACTATTATGTATCGCCGGATCGATGGTTTTTAACCTCACCCTTGGCGCCTATTACCCGAGCGCGAATTTTATCGCGCTGCAAATCAAAGGCAGCAAAACAGGTATTGCGGCGTCCGTCACCGGATTTATTCAAACGGTGAGCGCCGGCGCCATCAGCTATTTCGCCGTAAAACTAACGGATACCGGTATGGGGTTTGACAGAACCCTCGGTGCAAGCACGTTAACGCTGGCAATTCTGTCTCTTCTGGTAGTCACGACAATGAAGGTAACGCAATGGAAAACTGGCAAAAAAGGAAAATAGACAGGTCGCTAAAATATCAGACCCGGGTATTCTCTGAACATATTAATGAACTGGTCGCGGTAAAAAGGGACGGTAAGGTCATCACCCTCGAAGATGGCAGAAAAATGGTGGAATTTGTCTCATGCTCTTATCTTGGGCTAGAGACTCACCCGGCGCTGAAAAAAGCGGTTGTCGACGCCATTGAGCGTTTTGGCGTGCAGGTTTCTGTCGCCAGAACGCGGGTAAAAGTCGATCTGTTCCCGCAGTTGGAAGCACGACTGAACGACATCATGCATGGGGCTCATACTCTGACGTTTAACGCCGTGACCCCTTGCCATATCGCGGTGCTGCCGCTGCTGGCATCCGGGACGCTGCCGCATTTTACGTTCAGCAAAAAACCCTACTTTATTATGGAGAAGACCGCGCACGCGACGTTGCAGATCAACCGCGGGCTTTTACAGCAGTTTGGGGAAGTCGTCAGAATTGATTTTCAGGATAAGGCGCGGATTGAAGAGGCTTTTCGCTATGCGGCCAGCCAGGGTTTAACGCCGATCTCGGTATCCGACAGCGTAGGCTCAATGGGCGGCGTCGCCCCCGTCGCGCATATTGTCCGCCTGGCGCATCAGTATGACGGCTACGCGTATATAGACGATGCGCACGGCACCTCTATCTACGGAGAGTACGGTTCCGGATACGTTATGTCATGCCTCGGCCATCGGCTTGACGAGCGTATTATTATCGCCGGCTCGCTGTCTAAAGCCTTTGGCTCACACGGCGGATTTATCGCCTGTCGCGACGCTGAGACCATCAAATTTATTAAGACCTACGGCACAACCTACGCCTTTGGTGGGCCGCCTTCATTGCCTGGAATTGCCGCCTGCGTAGCCGCCGCCGATCTCCACCTGGACGGCACCGTCGCTGCCCGCCAGGAGAAGCTTCAGAACGTCATTCGCTATTTTGACGAAGTTTTCGGCAAGATCGACATCGTTAACCGGGGTACGACGATGCCGATTCGGGGGATCCTGATTGGTAACGAAGATCTCGCCATCACGATGTGCAAAAAACTGCACGATCGCGGCTTCGCGACGACCGTGGCGATGTATCCAACCGTTGAAGAAGGGCACGCCATTCTGCGCTGCGCATTGTCGGCGCTCCACGAGAGCGGGCAAATCGACGACTTCCATAAAAACTTCAGAGAATCATTGGCTGAAGCCACGAAATAAATAGCTGCTGCCGGCCTGCTTCGGCAGGCCGCCTACGGATGCTGGTCTCTTTTGGATGTATTGCCGTTTTAGCCTCACTGATGTCAGCCTCAATCGGTTTGAGTGATTATCTCGAGGATATGCTGAACAAAATTAACCGTCGGGGCTCACGCCCGCTGGCCATATTTTGACCTATTTTCCTGCCGCGCTAGCCTCTATTTTTGCCCCGCAAGGATTTTTGTCTGCCCTGGCCTTTGCCGGCATCTCGCTGGTGCTGTGGAGTATATTATTGCCGCCTTATTTACTCATTAAGGCCAGGCGTTCCGCACTGCCGGCGGTATATTTTTTCCCGGCAAGTAACTTCATCCTGAAAATGATTATTGCCGTTGGAGCCATACTCTGGCTACGGATGATTTACGCTTTTCTTTAATAAAAAAGAACCGGGATAACCCGAATATTCAAAAACTCCCGGTTTTACCAATCTGACAGCCGAACAATACACCATGGGACCCAATATTCATCGCTATATTCAGGCGTGATGAAAAGCGCCGCGGACTGCGGCGCTTTTCTCTACTTTCGGACGGTCATGCCAGGCGTTCGTTGAGCAGGCCGGCGAGCGCCTTAATGTTGTTCAGCATGGCGCCGGGCTTCAGGACGGATCCTGAACCAGATCGCATACATGGCGGGCAAGAACACCAGCGTCATGATGGTTCCCCCCAACGTCCCGCCAATCAGGGTATAGGCGAGCGTCCCCCAGAACACCGAATGGGTCAGAGGAATGAACGCCAGAACGGCGGCCATGGCCGTCAGTAAGACGGGCCTGGCTCTCTGCACCGTCGCTTCGATGACCGCATGGTACGGATCGAGACCTTCTTTCTCATTATGGTGAATCTGCCCGATAAGAATCAGCGTATTACGCATCAGAATGCCCGAAAGCGCAATCAGCCCGACGAGGGCGTTGATACCAAATGGCTGATTGAAAAGCAGCAGCGCGGGAACCACGCCGACAAGCCCGAGCGGAGCGGTAAGAAATACCATAACCATGGCCGACATTGAGCGCACCTGCACAATGATGATCAGCAGCGTCAGGGCGATCATGATGGGGAACAGCGGCGCCATCGCCCGGGTGGCTTTAGCCGATTCCTCAATCGACCCCGCCATTTCGATGCGGTACCCTGGCGGAAGCGAGTCCACAATCGGCTGCAGCTGTTTCATGATGGAGGCGGAAACGTCCGGCGGCTGAAGATTGTCGGCAATATCCCCCCGCACGGTAATCGTGGGCGTTCTGTCGCGGCGACGCAGTAAAGGATCTTCCATTCTGACCTCCACCTTCCCGATTTGCGCGAGCGGGATGCGCTGGCCCGCATTGCCGACCAGGCTAAACCCCTCAATTTTGGCCGGATCCAGACGTATATCCCCCGCGGCGCGCCCCGTCACCTGCACCGAGCGAATATCTTCCCGCACGGCGGTGATGGGAATGCCCGATAGCAGGAACTGGAGCTGCTGAGCAACGGCATTGGACGTTAAGCCGGTTGCCTGTAGACGGTCCTGATCGAGGGTGAAATGCAGTGTCGGCACGCGCGATCCCCAGTCGGTGTTGACGGTCCTCATCATCGGGCTTGCCTGCAGCACGCCCTTAACCCGGTCCGCGATGTCGCGCAGCGTATCGGTATCCGGCCCCATCACTCGCCAGGCGACCGGGAAAGGGGAATACGGGCCAAACACCAGCTGCGTCACGCGAACGCGTGCTTCAGGCGCCAGTCCGCTGGCCACGGCTTGCCGCAGCCGCAACTTGAGCGCATCGCGTGATGCCTGGCTGTCCGTCAATATCACTATTTTGGCAAACGACGGGTCGGGGAGTTCGGGGGCCATCGCCAGGTAAAAACGCGGTGAACCCTGGCCAATGTAGGCGGTAACTATCCTGGCTTCCGGCTGTTTTTCCAACCAGTCCTCTATTTTGGCCGTTGCCGCGCTGGTCTGCTCAATCGAGGTGCCATAGGGCATCTGCACTTCAACGAGCACTTCCGGGCGGTCAGAGGTGGGGAAAAACTGTTTTTTCACCAGCCCCATCCCCATGACCGCCAGCGCGAAAAGCGCAATGACGGAACCGGCCACCAGCCATTTCCTGGCGATAACGCGGGTCAGCAGGCGGCGAAAGCGGTTATAGCGCGGCGTGTCATAGATGGCGGTATGCCCCCCTTCTACCTTTGCGATATCCGGCAGCATTTTCACCCCCAGATAAGGGGTGAAAACAACGGCGACCAGCCATGAGGCAATCAGGGCGAGGCCAACAATCCAGAACATATTGCTGGTGTATTCCCCGGCGGTGGACTGGGCGAAACCATTCGGCATAAAGCCGATAGCCGTGACCAGGGTACCGGCCAGCATGGGCGCGGCGGTATGGCTCCAGGCGTAGGCGGAGGCTTTGATTCTGTCGTAGCCCTCCTCCATTTTCACCACCATCATTTCGATGGCGATTATCGCGTCGTCAACCAGTAAGCCCAGCGCAAGAATCAGGGAGCCCAGCGTCACGCGGTCAAAGTTGATACCGGCGGCCTCCATCACCACAAAAACAACCGCCAGCGTCAGGGGAACCGCCGCCGCGACCACGACCCCCACGCGCCACCCCATGCTGACAAAACAGACCACCATCACCACGAGCAGGGCGACGAAGAATTTGATCATAAACTCATCGACTGCGGCGCTGATATTCACGGACTGATCGGTGACTTTCGTCAGGGTCATCCCCAGCGGCATACTGGCATTGATTTTTGCCGTTTCGGCATCCAGCGCTTTACCCAACGCCAGCCCATTCCAGCCTTCACGCATCACGATCCCCAGCAGCAGCGCAGGTTCATGTTGGTTACGAATCTGCAAAGTGGGCGGATCTTCATAACCGCGTTCTACCGTTGCCACATCGGACAGCTTGAGCGTTTTACCCTGAGCAATAAATGGCGTATCGCGGATCTTCTGCAATTCATCGAAAGCGCCATCGAGGCGGATAAAGATCTGCGCGCCGCGCGTTTCAATTGAACCTGCCGCGGTTAATGCGTTCTGGTTATTCAGCGCATTGAAAATATCCTGCGGCGAGAGCCCCATGGTAGCCAGACGCTCATGGGAGAAGGAGATATAAATCCGTTCGGCCTGTTCGCCGATAATATTGACTTTCTTGACCCCCGGGACGTGCAGGAGCTGCTGGCGTAACGTTTCGGCATCGCGGACCAGCAGGCGCTGCGGTTCTCCTTTCGCTTTCAGCGCAAACAGGGCGAAAGTGACGTCGGCAAATTCATCATTTATCATCGGCCCCGTCACGCCGGCGGGGAGGTTTCTGCTTTCATCGCCAAGCTTCTTCCGCGCCTGGTAGAACTCTTCCTGCACCTGTGATGGCGGCGTATTGTCCTGGAGTGAGAGCGTGATAAAGGCCATGCCGGGCCGGGTATAGGTTTCCGTGCGGTCATACCATTTGAGCTCCTGCAGGCGTTTTTCCAGCGGCTCAGCCACCTGATCCTGCATCTCCTGCGCGGTCGCGCCGGGCCAGACGGTGATAACCGTCATTTGCTTAACCGTAAAGGGGGGATCCTCCGCTCGCCCGAGGCCAAAAAAGGCGTAAATACCGGCGATAGTCACCAGAATAATTAAAAACAGCGTGACCGAGCGCTCGCGCACCGCAAGCGCTGACAGATTAAAGCGGCCCTGGCTCATGGTTTATCCCCCGTCCGGGCCGTATCCGGTTGCCCGGCCAGGCGGACAGCCTCGCCCTCGTGCAGAAGATGCGCCCCTAGCGCAACGATCTGCTCACCGGGCTTCACCTCGCCCGTTACCTGCGCCGCCTCCTCGCCCACGCTCAGCACCTTGACGGGCTGCCATGCGACCCTGGCTGGCTGCGCGGAGATCCGCCAGACGCCCGGTCCCTTACCCGCATCATAAAGCGCGGCCAGCGGCACCTGCATGACCTGGCTTTCCCCACTCTGTTTTTTGATGTGCAGCGTTACTGTCGCCCCCAGCGGCGCGTTGGCTAACGGGCCTTCCAGCACGTACCGCGCCTCAAAGGTACGGGTGGTGGCATCGGCGGCATCGGAAAGCAGGCGCAGTTTTGCGGCGACGGGCTGCGTTTCGTCGCCATAGCGCGTCGCCAGCGCTTCGCTGCCGATGGCGGGGCGCAGCGTCTCCGGCAGCTGTACCAGCGCCTCTCGCTGCCCCGCTCTGGCCAGCCGGATCACCGCCTGCCCGGCACTGACAACCTGACCGGGTTCGGCAAGCGTCTCCATCACCACGCCGTCAGAGTCGGCCAGCAGCACGGCATAGCCCGTGGCATTTTGCGCCACGTTTGCCTGCGCCTGGGCTGCGCTGAGATCCGCTTTCGCGGAATCTGCCGCCGCTTTAATCTGGTCATACTCCGAGGCGGAGACTGCGCCAGCGCCAACGAGGCCACGGTAGCGCGCCTCATCGCTGATGGCTTTTCGCGCCCGCGCCCTGGCGGCGTCAACGGCCTGTTGCTGAGCCACGGCCTGCAGCTTCAGGTCGGCGGGATCCAGCCGCATCAGCGGCTGACCGCGCTTAACGGTCTGGCCAGTATCAACAAAGCGTTCAAGGATCTTACCCTGCACTCTAAAACCAAGATCGCTTTGCGTTCTTGCCACCACCACGCCGGTATAGGTGCGAGAGGTATCGTGCGCGAGTGCTACGGATGCGGATCTGACGAGCGGCGGCTGGGTGCGCGGATCGTCACTCGAGGCGTTATCACCGCAGGCCACGAGGGCCAACGGCAGAAGACAAGCGGCAAAGCGGGCTGAATGAAGCCTGAGCATGGGAAACCCTTAATCAAATAACAGGATGGTTTCCGCATTCTCAGACTAGTGACCAATAAAGTCAATGGTCACAAATCAGGGGGCCAGGCTTCTTAAAATCAGCGACGAGAGAAGAACCGCCGCCGTTGGGGCCGTTTCGAGATTAAACTGCAGTTGAACAGGATTGATGAAGGGGCACATCACCATATATATCGCATAAGTGGCTTCATCAAGGGGGGTTTTCCTTTCGAACTCCCCGGCCTGCCTGCCTTCGACAAGAATGCTCTCAATCAGCTTTAACAGCCGTTCCGCATACCTTTCTGTTGAAGGCCACTTCTCCCGCGAGGCGACGGCGGCAATATCGTAGAGTTTACGATCGTGAAAAAAGAGTTCGCTCCCCGCTTCGGTGAGCGCCCGGAAGAGGCGGCGTAATTTTTCGCTGGCTGACGGCGCGTCAGCCACCGCTGAGAGTACCGCGGCCATGATCATTTCCAGGCGGTTAGCGCAGATCACTTCGCCGATAGCCTGTTTGGATTCGAAAAACTTATAGATATAAGATTTTGAAAAACCGATAGATTTAGCCAGCTCCGCCACGGTGGTTTTTTCATAGCCGTAATGCCCGAAATGCTCAAAGGCAGCGTCGACGATTTGCTCCCGGACGCTGTGATCGAGCGGGCCGCGTGATGGTGGGACGTTCATATTCTTAGTCATTTTTTCAGCTTAGCGTGATGCGCCTTGATTGACAACAAGTGACCATTTTAGAATTAAGTCACGATTTCGACTTGTTTCAGGATCGCGCAATATCATCCTCACAGGTGACGGCACCTGCCCGGAGCGTCCGCGTCAGGCGACATACGCTGTTGGGCCAGATTCGGATGCTCCCCGAGCAAAATTGTATCAGACAAAATCCTTTGCCAACAAAAGCATCGGCTCACCTATGACAGCTTATCTCAATGATGGAAGTGAACGCTACGGCGTGACGCCCGCTTTTCTCAGCGGGCTAAGGCCGTCCTCAGGGCGCTCCCGATGGAGAGTAAGGACGACGGATTTAAACGAAAGTGTTTTTGTTGAAGCGGAAAACCGCTGCGGTTATGACCCAGACACCCTAACGACCACCTTTCCCTTAGCATGGCCCCGGGCAAGATAGTCCAGCGCCTCCTTTGTTTCGGCAAAGGGAAACACCTTGTCGATCGCAGGCCCGATCTGCCCGGATTCGATGAGTTGGCTAATTTGCGCGAGCTGCTCGCCATCGGGGCGGACAAATAAAAACGAATAGCTAAGACCCCGCACTCGTGTAAGACGCAGGATCTTTCGGCTCATCAGCGCAAAGATAAAACGCAAAAAGAAATTTAACCCCCGGTCACGGGCGAACGCGGCATCCAATGGTCCGGTGAGGGAAACAATCTTGCCACCAGGCTTGAGTATTTTAACGGCTTTTTCAATCGAATCTCCCCGGAGAGTGCCGAGTACAATATCGTAGCCGCTCAGCACGTTTTCAAACGCCTGCTTTTTGTAGTCAACCACCTCATCTGCGCCAAGACGACTCATCCACGCAAGGTTGCCTGAACTTGTGGTCGTTCCCACCTTTGCGCCAAGATGCTTTGCCAGCTGGATCGCGAAACTGCCTATTCCCCCGGACCCCGCCGGGATGAACACCTTCTGCCCTGGCTGCAGTCCGGCTCTCTCTGTCAGCGCCTGCCAGGCGGTGAGACTCACCATCGGGAGCGACGCTGCCTGTTCGAAATCCAGGTTTGCGGGTTTCATGGCGGCGAGATTTTCAGGTACTCGCACAAATTCGGCAAGAGAACCGGTTCCCCTGTCGAAAATACTGGCGAAGATTTCATCGCCTGGCTTAAAACGCGTCACGCGGCTTCCCGTTGCCACAACCACCCCGGACAAGTCGCTGCCCAGCGTTGCGGGAAGTTTAAAAGACAAAATCGGTTTGAACAGGCCGCCAGGAATCACGTTATCAATGGGATTCAGGCCAACGGCGTAAACTTTAACCAGAAGTTCATCAGCCGCGGGGGTGGGATAATCGACGTCATCAAATCCCAGCGCCGGGGATTTACCGTAGCGTTTAAACGTGAAGGCTTTCATGGTGCTGGTTTCCTGGTATTTGTCCTGATATGTTTTCTGGCGCCGCTATTGCCGAGTAAAAAAGCGGTTCCCAGTAACGGCTCGATAAATACGGCAAACAGAATTTGCCCGTTAGCATATCCTTCACGCCGCTCGACGATGCCTGACGCGGCCAGTCGCGAAAATGTCATGATGACTCTCTCGCATCAAGCTGAAGGCTGTTGCGCACGACCTTATCCAGGATTTTTGCAGGCGCGAATCGGAGAATGAAATTCAATTTACCGGCCAGCGCTCCTGCCGTGTAGCGGATCTTGGGCCGTAGAGCCTGGGCCGCTTTAACCACCACCTTAGCCACAACCTCCGGACTTTCCGCTTCGGCCATTGCCTTACTGACCACTTTCGTCAGCTTAGCCCGGATAAGGTCATACTCTTCCAGCTTTGCATCCGCTTCTCTGTTATTGGCTTCAAACTGCGTTTTTATGTAGGCAGGTTCGATCACGGAAACCCTGATGCCCTGGGTGCGCAGTTCATGGTCGAGTGCTCCCGTGTACCCTTCGACCGCATGCTTGCTGGCCGCATAAAGCGCGACATACGGCAACGGCACGACCCCGAGAATTGAACCGATATTGATGATGCGCCCGCTGCCCTGATGGCGCATATGAGGGAGCACAGCCCGCGTCAGCCTGACGATGCCCAAAAAGTTGGTATCGAAAATGCTCCTGGCCTGTTCAATAGAGCTTTCTTCCGCGGCGGCAGGCGCGACCCCAAAGCCCGCATTATTGACCAGAAGATCGATCCGCCCTTCCAGGCGCAGCAGATCGTCAATAGCGGCCCCGACCGAAGCATCGTCAGTCACATCAAGCGTCAGCAGCGGAAAGCGGTGTGTACCCGCCTGAGAGCCACGCCGACTGGTGCCATAAACCTTATAACCCGCCGCTAAAAGTTGATGGGCCGTCGCTTCGCCGATGCCTGAAGAAGCGCCCGTCACCAGAGCCACACGTTTATTGTTCATTCTGAGTACGCTCTCAGGATGTTGTTCAGGTTAGCAAGCGTTATCGTTCCAGGTTCGTAGGGGTGAAATAAGGGGGAATTCGTCATGTTTATTCCTCTGCTGGGTAGCGGGTAAAGGCGCAGGATTAATGATGATGATCATCATCTATAAAGTCAACTGGTTTGATTATGATCATCATCAATGTATACTTAGCCTTTGTTTTGAGGGGGGTAAGCCATGAAAGTGTCAAAAGAGCAGGTTCGCGAAAACAGGATGCGAATCGTTGAAACGGCTTCAGAACTTTTTCGTGAGCGCGGTTACGACGGCGTAGGCGTAGCGGAGCTGATGTCAGCGGCTGGCTTAACCCACGGAGGGTTTTACAAACACTTTGGTTCCAAGGCCGATTTATTATCGGAGGCGATGCATTGCGGCTTTACGCGTTCGGCAGAACGTACGGCCGATGTGAGCCGGAAAACGTTTGTGGAGTATTACCTCTCCCGCCAACATCGTGATGACATGGCAAAGGGGTGTGTGATGTCGGCTCTGGGTAGTGACGCCGCGCGTCAATCTGAAGCCATTAAGGCAACCTTTGCGGCTGGCATTGAAGCTCAGCTGGCCACCTTAGCAAATGAGAAAGCCGCGGAAGGCCTTACGCGTGCCGACCTGATCGATACGATTGCGCATCTTGTCGGCGCGCTGGTCCTTTCCCGCGCCTGTCCTGATAGCTCCTCTCTGGCAGATGAAATTCTGGATGTTTGTCGATCGCGCATTCTCAATCAGGATACGCCCGCAAAATAGCGATCGCGCAGAGTCACCGCCGATGAGAATAAGCGCTGAACGTCATCTCAGCGCCTGCTGTTCAGAAAGGTATTTTTGCCGCCATTTAGCCGGAGATACGCCGTACAGCTTCCTGAAGGCTTTAGAAAAATGCAGCTGATTTTCATAGCCTACGGAAATGCCCACGACTTTAATCGCCGTAGCGCTGTTTTTCAGCAGGCTTACTGCGATGTTCATACGAAAATTTAGCAAGTATTCCTTAGGACCTATACCGTAGGCGCCTTTGAACAACCGGCAGAGGTAGCTGCGATTGATATTGCAATAGGCGGCCAGGCTATCAACCGTCAGATGTTCGTGGTAGCGATTTTCAATTTTTTTGATCGCCCTTTGCAGATGCCGGGTTTTGTCATCAGGGAGGGAAGCCTTTTCGCCGGGCCTATTGCTGATTAGCGAAGAAAAGAAGAGATAGCACAATCCCTGCACCTTCAGCGGATGTTCATCGCCATGTTCGACAATTTGCCGCAGGTAGCCAGAGGCGCTGGAGTCGTCTTTATTCAGGTTGGGGCGATAAACCGGAGATTGCCGACTAAGATGACACTCCTCGAAAATTCTGGCGGCAATCAGGCCATCGACCTCAAGCCACATATAATGCCACGGATCCCTATTATCAGCGCAGTAGGTTGTCACCTCATGGGGATGAATCAGAAACCCCTCCCCGGCGCCGACAGGAAAAGCGCCAAACTCACTGTAAAATGTGCCGGTTCCACTTATCACATAATGAAATAGGTAATGCTGGCGGACTGCGGGGCCAAAGCGGTGTCCCTTATGACAATTCTCCTCGCCGTACTGGTACAAATTCAATTCGATATTGTCGGTATGATTAAGGGTAAAAGTCTTGTGCATCAGTCGCGCTCTCTCTTTTTCACCCACGTTATCAGAGATGCCTGCAGTAAAGTCACCGCGTTTCAGCCAGATTCGGAGCTGGCTCACACTTTCATAGCGACATCATTTTTCGCCATACCAATATCACATTTAGCCATATTTCCTGTTCATGCCGCAGCGTACATTCTGCCTGGTGAAAACAGCAGGAACGGAGAAATACCATGATTAAAGTGACATTTATGGGCGCAGGCAGCACCATTTTCGCCAGGAACGTACTCGGCGACATTATGACGACGCCGGCGTTGAAAGAGGTGGAGATTGCGCTGTACGACATCGACAGCGCCCGTCTCAATGAATCCCTCGCCATGTTGAATAATATCAACCGCAATACCAATGCGGGCAGAGCGAAGATCGCCGCCTACCTTGGCGTTGAGAACCGCCGCGCGGCGTTGAAAAACGCCAATTACGTGGTGAATGCTATTCAGGTTGGCGGCTACGATCCGTGTACCATCACCGATTTCACGATCGCGAAAAAATATGGTCTTCAGCAAACTATTGCCGATACCCTGGGCATTGGCGGTATCTTCCGCGCGCTGCGCACCCTACCCGTGCTGTTTGATTTCGCACGGGATATTGAAGCCGTGTGCCCGGACGCCTGGCTGCTGAACTACACCAACCCGATGGCCACGATAACCGGCGCCATGCTGCGCCATACGGAAGTGAAAACGGTAGGACTGTGCCACAGCGTTCAGGTGTGTGCTGAAACGCTGTTGAAAAGCGTGGATATGCCAACCGACGACGTGCAATTTCATATCGCGGGTATTAATCACATGGCCTGGCTGCTGGACATTCGCCGTCACGGCGAGGATTTGTACCCGGAAATCAAGCGCCGGGCCAGCGCCCTGCAGGGCAAGCATGATGATATGGTGCGCCATGAAATCATGAAAACTTTCGGCTATTACGTCACCGAATCGTCAGAGCACAACGCCGAATACATGCCTTACTGGATCAAACGCAGCTACCCGGAGCTGATTGAACGCTTCAATATCCCGCTGGATGAATATCCGCGCCGGTGTATTGAACAGATTGACCAATGGCAGCAGCAGAAAGTGTCGCTGACCCATGACACCAGCCTGACCCACAGCCGTACCCATGAATACGCGTCTTACATCATCGAAGCGATGGAAACCGATCGGCCTTACAAAATTGGCGGTAACGTGCTCAACACCGGCTTGATTACCAACTTACCTTCCGAGGCCTGCGTCGAAGTCCCTTGCCTGGTCGATGGCCAGGGCGTCACGCCATGCTACGTCGGCAATTTGCCGGAGCAGCTGGCAGCGCTGAACCGGACCAACATCAATACTCAGCTGTTGACCATCGAAGCGGCGGTGACGCGCAAACGCGAAGCCATCTACCATGCCGCCCTGCTCGACCCGCATACTTCCGCAGAGCTGTCGATCGATGACATCCGCAAACTGTGCGACGAACTTATTGAAGCACACGGCAGCTGGCTTCCCGCCTACCATTAATCGCTCTGCTGACCAGCAACCTCCTGATAACTCACCAGGCGCGGCGTTTTCCGCGCCGTTCCCCATGTTTACTCAAAGAACAGGAGGTTTTGTCTTTTCGGCGCTGTCTGTTTTTCTATTTTTTGATAAATCTCTTCGCATCGATTTTTCTGCGGCGGCTTTGCGAGGGCTATCGGAAAGGAGATTAAGATTCAGCCTTACCCGGTACGTAACAGGCTGTTTTGTTTTTCTTGCGATATTCACCGGGCGGCAAATGAAAATGACGCGTAAATAATCGGGTGAATGTTTGCTGCGAGTCATAGCCGTAGCGCAAACCAATACTGTAAATATTCTCATCGGTCTCGCGTAAATCGCGGGCCGCTGAGTCCAGTTTTTTATTACGGATATAGCGCCCGAGGCTCTCGCCTCTATATTGCAAGAACAAACGCTGCAGGTACCATTTGGAATACCCTGAATAACGGGCTATCTGTTCTATACGCAGTGGTTTATGTAAGTTATTGTCGATCCAGTCAATGATGACGGCTATCACTGCTTCGGAAATAAACATGTCGCCTCCCCTTCTGAATGCTGCCGGTTTTATCAAGATAGTTTTTGCGTAAGGTATGCACATCATGTTGTCACCGACACAGCGTGAAGCTCAGGGCACTAATAACCCTCTCATTATCAACGACAGACCGAATTCGAACGCAGTATCCGGATGGGGATAAACCAGCGATTCGATAGAGGGACTTCCTGGCGATGTCTTTGATAAAATTTGCTTACCATCACCGCCCGAGCGGGACTGCTCCTCTAATACGCATCCCAGGGTGTATTCACTCAGAGTGAGTAATATCATTGCGGCGTCGGCTTCAGTGAAACCGACGCGCGCAAGATACGCCACCTTGGGACGAAACGTATCCCCTCCCACCCGGGCCGGTGATGTCCCGGCATGTAACAGGGCGCCGTCCCGATGGGCGAGCAGAGCGCGCCGGAAACTACGGGCGTTTTCCGCCAGCCAGTTTGCCCATTCAGCAATGTCTTCGGGGACAGGCAGGGAATGGTGTTTGGCTAAAACCGAGGAAGCCATTTCTTCAAGTAAACTGGCCTTGTTCTTGAAATGCCAGTACAACGTCGCTGATTCCACCCCCAGTTTTTGTGCCAGCTTACGGGTCGTAATCGCTTCCAGGCCGACCTCATCTAATAATGCTAATGCTGCCTCAATCACCTGATCTCGCTGGATTTTCGCCATGATATTCCCCTTTATTGATGCATCAAACCGGCCAGTGGTCTGTGAAGCGCCATTTTGTCTGAACTCAGCGCCTGACGGAATCTTTAATGCAAATAAATCTATCATTGTTAGGTTTATTGATCAATGATAGATTTCTTCGCTCATCGTCCTTAGGGGGCTTTTTATGAATATCAATCAAGACAAGCGGGTCAAGGAAACGACCCATCCACGACCGATAAACGCCATACCTCCGACGCTGTGGATGCAGGCGGCCATCATTACCCTGGGGGCGTTTGCAACGATGCTCTCATCAACGATGCTGAGCGCGGCGCTGCCCGCGATGGCCGCCGGCCTTGGCGTGACGGACACGGCAATACAATGGATAGCAACGGCGTATCTTATGGCCCTTGCGGCAGGCGTTCCGCTTAGCGCATGGGCGGCCAGGCGGTTTGGCGCTACGCAGCTTTGGCTCTATGGCCTTATTTTATTTGCGATTTTTTCGGCAGTTTGCGCCCTTTCCCCGCGTTTTGAGGTGCTGCTTGCCGCAAGAGTTATGCAAGGCCTGGCAGGGGGATTACTCGTACCGGCAGGGCAAACGATCCTTGGTCTGGTCGTCGGACGCGAACGTCTGGGGCGGGTGATTGGCACGATTGGCGTGGCGATCGTCATTGCTCCCTTGCTGGGAACATCGCTGGGCGCGGTCCTGCTTGAAATCTGCGGATGGCGAGGGTTATTTTGGATCACGGTGCCGTTCTGTCTGTGCGCCTGTCTTGCCGGATGGAAGCTGCTTCCCCGTCCAACAATAAAAACTGACAGGCCCCTCTCCCTGGACTGGCTGGGACTGGCGCTGGTCTTCTGCAGCCTGCCGATGCTGATGGAAGGCATGAAAGAGCTCAGCCTGAATAGTGGTAAATATGGCTGGAACGTCATCATGCTCAGCGTGGGCGCCCTGTTCACCTGCTTGTTTATTTATCGCTCTTTGCGCATTGAGTCCCCCTTACTGCATCTCGAGCTTTTCAAGCATCGGGGTTTCACTTTATCTGCCGTATTGATGGCTATCGGCGGCGCGGTGAATTTTGGCGGTCAGTTCCTGCTTCCTTTATATTTCCGCGACGTTTGCCATGTAACGCTTGCTGAAGTGGGCCTGCTTCTCACCCCTCAGTTAATCGGCTCGGCGATAGGATTTCCGGTGGCCGGCTACTTCGCTGATAAGCTGGGGCCACGAACGGTGCTTATCATTGGCGGTTTGCTCGCGGCATTTGCCACATTGCCACTGACAATGATTGATGCGGGAAGTCGCTATACGCTTGTGGGGGGCGCAATAGCGGTCAGAGGGTTCGGTTTAGCCCTGGCAACTGTGCCCGCGATGGCTGCGGGCCTGGCTATGGCTGGCAGCCGTCACGTCGCTGATGCCGCACCTGTTCTGAATATCCTCCAGCGCGTTGGGGCGATGGCGGGCGCGGCGCTGGTGACCGCCTGCTACGTCAGATTTGCCCATACCCGGGGGAGCTTAGCCGCGTTTCACCACGCCGGGTGGCTACTTACCGGCGGGGCCGTACTGCTCGCGCTTTGCGCATTATTTATGGTGAACCATTCCACTTTAACAACGCCGGAAGAATAAACCCGTTATACAGAAAATGAATCGCTGTCAGACCCGATCCCAATGCCTGCTGGTTAAATTTGCAGTAATGGATTTCGTTGCCTGCAAAATAAACCATTCGGAGCGGCTGATAGGCAGTCATGCCGGTCCACTGCGAAACCGACCGGCATGACGCATTCTCAGTGACTAAATCGCGCCGATCAATCCCCCATCAACCCGAATCACCGCGCCGGTAATGTAGCCGGCAGGCTGGCTTGCCAGAAACGCAGCGACGGCGCCGTACTCCTGCGGTTCGCCATAGCGCCCGGCCGGAATGCTCTGACGACTCTTTTCGGCGACCGCTTCCGCACTGCTGTTTTCCCGTTGCGCCTTGAGAGCATCCAGCTGACTGACGCGGTCGGTCGCAATGCGCCCTGGCACCATCACATTCACCGTCACGCCGTCGCCAGCCACTTCGCTGGCGAGGGTTTTCGACCAGCCGAGCAGGCTCATGCGCAGCGCGTTCGACAGGGCGAGTCCGGGAATGGGGGTTATCACGCCGGATGAAGTGGTGGTAATAATGCGTCCCCAGCCGCGGCTGCGCATGGCGGGCAGGAGTTTATCGGTGAGCTGAATCAACGAGGCGACCATGACTGAAAACTGCTGTTGCCAGACTGCGCCATCCGTCCCCTGCGCCGGTGCGGGCGGCGGACCACCGGAGTTGTTAACCAGAATATCGATATCGCCCCACCGCTCGCGGATATCGGCAATCACTCGATCAAACTGCTCCGGGGCGGCGAGATCCAACCGCCAGGCGCGGGCAGTACCGCCCAATAAGGTGATACGTTCCACCGTTTGCGCCAGTTTTTCCGCGCTGCGGCCGGTGACCGCCACCTTCACCCCTTCCTGCGCCAGGGACAGGGCAATAGCCTGTCCCAGACCACTGCCGGCACCGCAGACCAGCGCCACACGTTGTTGTATCTGAAAATCCATAAGTGCTCCTGATTGTATTTTCAGAAGCAACATGTGCAAGAACGATGCCAGTTATGCGCGGGCGTTTTTAACATTGACCTGGTCAAAGGCGTATTGCAGATGCGTTCTCATCAACTCTGCCGCCAGTTCCGGCTTGTTCTCTCGCAGAGCATCGATGATGGCAACATGCTCTTCACACCAAGCTTTTACGCGGCGCTTATTGTGATAGCTGCCAAACTCCAGCAGACGGCGCAGCCGGTTTTGTTGCTGAATGGCCTGTAACACGAACAGGTTGCCGCTGGCTTCTGCCAGCAGCTCGTGAAACTCAGCGTCGGTTTCGAAAATCTCTTTTGCCGGCACCTGCGTAATGTCCGGGTGGGTGATGAGCCGCAGATGCCGGGCGCGCAGGCGTTTAAGCATCTGCCTGTCCACATGCAGGCCGGGCGTCAGCAGCGCCGTTGGTTCAATCATCAGGCGAAAACCGTAGCTGTTGCGCAGGGCGACATCGGAGTTGAGGGTTTGCAGGAAGCGCCAGCCGTGCCCCGCGTTACGGGCAATCAGGCCGTCCTCCGATAGCTTCACCAGCGTACGGGTCAGCACGCCGCGATCGACATCATAGCGCTGGCTGATTTCGGTCTGGGTAAACGATTCCGGCAGCGCACCCGCAATACGATCGTGTACCAGCTGCTCGTACAGCTTCTGATCATTGCTCTTGGACTGCTCAATCTCCAGCAGCTCCAGCTCATTGCTGCGTTTAAGCAGGAAAAAGCCCTGATTCGGACGCGCTTCAACCGCCCCCATTCGGGTCAACTCTTTTAGCCCGGCGCGCACCGGCGTACGCGACACGCCCAGCGCATCGGCAAGATGTTGCTCCCGTAAATGATGACCTGGATCGAATTTTGCTTCGGATATCAGGTCGAGTATTTGCCGGGCAATCCGGCGACTGCTCGCAGTGGAGTCAGGCTGCATGGAGAACGGTTCCCTGAAATGCATTGTTGTGATCGATATATACAATATCACGGGCAACAAAACGCAGCAAAACAAAGCAAGGACTGCACGATTAGCGTGCAATACGCACCAGGATGAGACATTTTTTCACACGCTTGATTGTATTTATTGACTCAATAAATTCAATTTAAATCTTAACCAGGAGACGACTATGTCCAGCAATTCTTTACTGTTTCGCCGCGTGCGTACCTTGATGTTCGCGCTGACCGCACTTCCGCTGGTAAGCCATGCAGCGGTGGAAACCATCGCCCCAGGCAAGCTGACCTACGGCACGGCGGCGACGTTTATGCCTTTTGAGTTCATGAAAGAGGGCAAGCTCACCGGCTTCGATATCGACCTGATTAATGCGCTAAGCAAAGAGATCCGGCTGACGCCTGCGCCGATGCCGATGGAATTCAAAGGGCTTATCCCAGCGCTGCAGGGGAAACGTCTCGATATCATCAACTCCGCCATGTACGTCAATCCTACCCGTGCCGCGCAGGTCGACTTCGTGCCATATCTGAAAATCGGCAGCCGCGTGGTGGTGAGCAAAGGTAACCCGGCAAAAATCACCGGACGCGACCTGAGCCTCTGCGGCAAAAACATCGCCGTGACGCTCGGCGGGATCGAAGAGAGCCAGGCCCGGGCAGACAACCAGCGCTGCCTGGACGCCAAAAAACCGGCCATTAACGTCATGACCTTCCCCGCCGCCACCGACTCCGCCGTCGCCGTCGCCCAGGGCCGCGCCGATGCCGAGTTCCTCTCCACGCCGGGGACCGTCGCCCTGTTAACCGAAAAAGCGGGCATGTTTGCCGCGGTTGGCGACGAATTCGAAGCGGATACCCATATCGCGTTTGCCGTGCGTAAAGGCGACACCGAAACCCGGGCCCTGCTGGAGAAAGGTCTCCAGGGTCTCGTCAAAAATGGCACCTATAAACAATTGATTGAGAAATGGAACTTCCCTGACTCCGTTGCCCTTTTCTAAACCGTTTTGCCATTAACCGGAGAAAGCTATGTCGATCGAACTAATGTGGCAGTACTTCCTCTCACCCGAGTTTGTTCAGGGTGCGTGGATGACGCTACTGATTACCCTCTGCTCACTGTTGTGTGGCGTGGTGCTGGGCCTGGTGTTGGCGCTGTTGCAGGAAGCGCCGTTTCGCGCCGGGAGAGGGCTGGCCTTTTTCTACCTGTGGCTGTTTCGCGGGACGCCGGTGCTGTTCCAGATAATCTTTGTCTACAACGTGCTGCCAGGCTTCGGCTTACGCTTCTCCGCGTTTACCTGTGCAGTGCTGGCGCTTTCGCTTAATGAAGGCGCCTACATGGCGGAAATTCTGCGCTCTGGCCTGCAGGCCGTAAAAAGCGGCCAGCGCACCGCCGGCATGGCGCTCGGGATGACCCACGGGCAGATCATGCGAAAAATCGTGCTGCCTCAGGCCGCACGCATCGTTCTGCCGCCGATGGGTAACCAGATGATCAGCATGCTGAAATCGAGCGCGCTGGTGTCGGTTATCGCCGTTCAGGAGCTGCTGCTGGTCGCCAACCAGACCGCCAGCGCCAGCTTCCGCTACTTCGAAGCGCTTTGCGCCGCCGGTCTCTATTACCTGCTGCTCACCAGCCTGTTCATGATCTTCCAGTCGTGGCTTGAAAGCGTACTGGATCCCAAACAGCGGCGCAGCAAGAGCCAGAAGCGACTGACCCGCCTGTTTAAATTACCGAAAATCGCCCGGGAGGAACCATGAGCGAGAAACCGCTGCTGGAGATGATCGGCATTGATAAGACTTTTGGTCGCCAGACCGTGCTCAAGAACTGCTCACTTGAGGTGCAGCGCGGGGAAACCGTGGTGCTGATTGGGCCATCGGGCTCGGGAAAATCCACCCTGCTACGCTGCGTCAACATGCTCTCACCTGCCGACAGCGGCGACATCTTTTTCGCCAGCCAGCACATCAGCCGGGGCGAAGTGCCGGTGCACAAACTGCGTCAGCGTATTGGCATGGTGTTCCAGAACTACGAGCTGTTCTCGCACCTGACGGCGGCGGAAAACATCATGCTGGCCCCAATGACGGTGCTGGGGATGAACCGCATTGATGCCCGCACGCTGGCGGACAACCTGCTGGCGAAGGTGCGCATCAACGAACGCGCGGACCACTTTCCGGACGAGCTCTCCGGCGGCCAGCAGCAGCGCGTGGCGATTGCCCGTGCCCTGGCGATGAAGCCCGAGCTGATGCTCTACGACGAACCTACCTCAGCTCTCGACCCGGAGATGATCCGCGAAGTGCTGGAAGTGATGGCAGAGCTCAGCGCGGAAGGGATGACCAGCATGGTGGTGACCCACGAGATGGGCTTCGCCCGGCGGGCCGCCAACAACATTCTTTTTATGGAAGACGGCGAAATTATCGATCGCGCCAGCACCGGTGATTTCTTCGCCGGCCACGTCAGCGAGCGCGCGCAGCGCTTCCTGACGCAAATATTACATTAATTATGGAGTTCCTATGTCCAGTTACCAGGTTGACAGCGCACGAATGAAAAAGGATTTAGCGACGCTGGTTGCCATCAATACGGAAAATCCACCGGGCCATGAGCGTGAAGCCGCCGAATGTCTGGAAGGCTGGCTGCTGACCGCCGGGTTCGATCTCTCCTTTAGCGAATACGCGCCGGGGCGGACCAACGTTATCGCCGTCCTGCACAATGGACCGGGACCGTGCTTCGCCTTCAACACCCATATCGACACCGTTCCGGCGGGCAGCGGCTGGGCGAGCGATCCCTTCACCCTCAGCGAACGCGATGGCCGCCTGTACGGGCGCGGCGCCTGCGATGCCAAAGGCCCGCTGGTGGCGATGGTTGAAGCCCTGCGTCTGCTGGCCGCCAACCGTCAGCGCTGGTCCGGCACCTTGATGGGCGTGTTCACCGCCGATGAAG